>Ga0080013_1000791_pt1 | contig 43589 bp, 53 predicted proteins | sample ETNvirenome_6_85_FD_69236 | JGI IMG/M metagenome (GOLD analysis project Ga0080013, IMG submission 69236) | Marine viral communities from the Pacific Ocean - ETNP_6_85 (SPADES assembly) (version 2) | ecosystem: Environmental > Aquatic > Marine > Oceanic | place: Pacific Ocean | collected 2013-06-19 | reverse complement strand
CTGTCGGTAGCATCCGTGAATACGATATAGTCACCGTCAGCAATCGCTGTATCGGCAAGCTCCGAGAGATCAAGAGCAAGAGAGACGGTACCGCTGGCCCCACCACCCGACAGTCCGTTACCTGCCGTTACGCCTGTGATGTCACCTACTGTTGGAGTCGCCCACGAAGGGACGCCAGACGCAAGCGTCAAAACGTCTGCGTCTGACCCTGCTGCCAGTCTGGTAAGGAAGCCGCTGGCATTTCTGTAATACACGTCACCAGTAGCATCGGACCCCACAGCGATGCCTGCATTAGTGAATATCAGATCATCTGCGGACTCATCCCAGAGCAAGGAGGAGCCGCTGGTGTCTCCGAAGAACTTTACATCATAGCCGGTATTGTCTACGCCTACTGTAATGGTACCAGAATGCGTCTGATTCCCCTTGCTGGTAATCGTTGTTGTATCAGTTCCGTCAAGGATTCCAATGTTCAGGGTCCGCGTACCAGCCGTAGCCAGATTCACCGTCTGATCGACATTGTCGTTGGCAACACTGATAGCGCCACCCGAACTGTTGATCTGTACGGCCCCAGTTGCGTCCATGTCGATAGAAGCGGTATTGGACGTAGAAAGCACCCGACTGTCGCTGATCCCGATAATCGTCGCTCCCCCCTCCTGCACATTTACCCCACCAGTACCATTGATCGTGAGCGCACCCGCTGCCGTAGACCAAGTAGCTGCCGCCGCCGAAGTGACCGTCAGCGCCCCTCCAGAGGTTGTGAGATTACTGGCTGCGCTGGAATCAATGGATACTCCTGCGCTGTCAATCGTGACTGCTCCACTCGCATTCAGGTCGTAAGCAGCCGTGTCAATGTTGAACTCAGTCGAACTATTTAGATCGACCGTAGGGGCCGTTATATCCAAAGTCGTTCCAGCATTTACCTCAAGATGTCCATCCGAACTGGCGATGATGTTCTCGCCTCCAGCGGCATCATGGAAACTCAGTTTTGAGTCTCCAGCCAACACCAGTTCATCCGTAGACTCGTCCCATAGCATGAACTGGCCGGAAGTTGCTCCAAAGAACTTTACATCATAACCAGTGTCATCGACTCCAACTGTCAGGCCCGTTGTAGAGGCCAACGTTGCTATCTCAGTCAGTGTCCCTGCCTTCACCAACTTAAAACTAAACTCACCATCTTCTGTGGTTGTATCATCATCCAAACACAATACGTCAATCGCTGCGTAAACATCCTGATTATCTACACTATCGGGCATCTTAAAGTTGATTCCAATACCCGATGAATTATCCGTCATGTTTCCGTCATCACCTGGGTCCCACTCAACTGTAAGACCTCGATAAATCGACCCAGCCGCATTATCTGTAGTAATCAAACGCAGCCCTGCACGCGATGAAGTAAATCGAGCATCCACTATACCCGAAGTTGCCAAGTCCGTTGCTGTAGTTCCATCCAAAATCTGTGCGATAACGTTCGGATTAGCATCTACTGCCGCACCTGTTATCGCTGTATTCGTACCATCTAAGGGCGAATGGTTAGTAAGGCTATCGTATATTACAGACATTTTAAATTCCTAAGCAGCCAGAATGGCCCGCCGATAAGAGTATTCCATTGCTAAACCATAAACCCGAAACCATTGATCTGCACCAAGAGTCTCAAAACGCATTCGTTTCCAAGCACCACGTCGAACTGAGCTCGGTCTAAACCACTGTCCCTGAGTTGTGTATCCACCCCAAACAGCTTCTCCCCATTCACCTGTACCCCAACCATCTACTGCACCAAACCCTGAGGGAGAATTTGTACTTCCCGCTGGTGCGGGCAGGGCGCTTCGTCCCAAAGTTTCGTACGAAAGAATTGGGTACGTTCCATTAGTTGCTGCATCTAGAAATGTACGCCCGTAAACCTTCATACGTGCGCGGTCTTGTTGGGCATATGCGGGGGTGGTGACAAAACCTCGATAACCTGCTCCATCCCGATTGTACGATTCGTCATGAAGCTGATATACGTTTCCTGAACCATCTCCCATGACCTGAATCCGCTTACCCGAACTTAAGTACATCGTTCCAGCGGTTTTCGTACGCATATCATGAGTAGTCCAACGGGCTTTTCTCTGAGCCATATTTCCAATCACCCCCTCATCAGGGCGTGCGTTCGAAATACCGTACTGTAACCAATACTCTCCTCGAGGTGCGTTATACGTCGCCCAACAGGTTGAGAAGTAACGCTCGTCACGATTATCCAGAATAGGCTTAATGTTCTCTGCTGTGTTCGTAACGTAAAAAGCACCTGTAGCTTGAGTAGGCCGGAGCTCATGAATTCCTTCATCCGACATAAACAACAACGAACCTGATCTCAAATTACCCGTGGTCTCTTGAATTGTATGGTGCGAAGGCGTGCCTGCTGCGTTCGTTACGTCCAAAATCGAAGCAGAAACCAATGAGTCTCCTGCTACGTAACGTAAAATCTTATTACGTTTAAAAATCAGCATTTGTGAACCGAACACATACAGACCCGTAATATCACCGGTTCCGTAGTCTACTTGAAAACTTCCCCCACCTGACCAATTCTCTACGTTATCTGCTGCCGAGTAATGCAAAGTATCCCCAGTAACAAGCCAGTAACGACCTGCAAATGAAGAAAGATACTTTCCGGTCGAGGGAGGCGAACCACCTAACGCAGAAATCCCAGCCCCTGACGTGTACTTCTGAGGCGCATTCACTCCGTTCGAAATCACTAAGAGCCTCGAACTCGTGGTAGCTCCAAAAGTCATTTGCCCAGTCCATCGAACATCATCCGTGGTCGAAAACGTACCTGCTCCGCCCCCTGAGACAGTAGACCAATCTCCGGTTGTACGTTTATATACCCCGCCATTTTCCGAGCAGGCAATCAACTCAGTGCCTTCGATGTAATCAAACAACCCAGAAACCGCATCAGCCACCGTGTTTGTGCCTAACTGCGTGTATCCTTGGGCCTTTTCAGGATCACCCGACGACTTTTCATAAACCATATTATAGAGGTCCCAGAGAGAATCCCGGGGAAATTCCGGGTTATTCTGGGCCATAAGACGGTATATACCACCGTCTAGCACCTCTACTCGATCTCTATTGTCGTAACCTGAACGCATTAACGATCTCTGGTGCGAAGTTTTAAGTAACGTGCTTCTTTTTCATCAGGGTCAGTCAGCTTCTCTTTAATTGGCTTTGTATTCTTCATTTGCCCGTGATTTGTACGAGGAGTCTGACGACGTTGTTTCTTACTCATTAAGTCCTACGAATGTGCATATCGAACAACGTCGAAGAAGACCCCGGATAACGAACCCCATACTGTCGCCTGTATGTTTCCACGTCAAATCCCACGTCGATTCGTTCACGATTCTCGCGTTTAATCACATTTATCATAGCTAGCTGAGCACGTTGTTCGTATACGGCAGAACCCTGATAGTTCTCATCCCACTCCAAGCCTGCAGCTACAACCTTATGTTCGACAAAATCATACGCGCTTACCGGAGCGTCTGCACCGAACATTTCAGTAGCGAACGTAGCGTTTTCTGAAAAGTCAATCGTATACCAAAGTTCTACCAGGTATTTGTCATCAGGAAAAGGATACAGAACGTATTGGGGATTGTCTGAAGTATCCGCTCCAATTTCGGCGATGATTTGTGGACGCCCTGAGGTATTTCGATGCCGATCCCCTCCTGCAATTTGAATCAACTCCGCAAATGTTTTTTGAACTAACGGAGGTTGGCCTGTACCTCCAACACCGCTAGCTAGAGACCCCCCATACGTTGCCACAACCAATTCACCAAAGTTCGCTGTAGACACTGAAAACGTGTCTTTAATGATTTGATAGCCTGTAGCAGTGGATGTGGAGCCTAAGTAAGCAGTTTCAAGCGTGATTGTATCGGGACTTGAGCCTGTATCTACCGAACTAATTAAATAAGACGTTTGATCGCCCGTACGTCGGTAGTACATACCTGCTGCTGCGCCTGTAAATGAATTTGCGTTAACTCCATCAGAATCCACCGAAGTTACTGTGGTAGAGCCGTTTGTGAGCGCAGAGGAATCCGTTGTAATCGAAGCCGCTGTAGTAATAATCGCACGCTGAAGTCTCCAATCAAAATCCATCTGATCGGAGAGTTCTCGCACGGCATTATTCGCTACTTCAATGAGTCGTTGCTGAAGAATGTTCGCAGCCGTAAAGGATGTAATCTCCGGCTCACCCATTGTTTTCAGGGCAGCATTAACGACTGTTCCTAGTGTCTTGCCCATTAGTTTTTACGACCTTTTTTAAACATCGATCATTTAGACTTCTCGAATCGAGGTAGTTTTATATACTGCCACGGAACTATTTTAAATAAACTTATTTCTCCGCAGGTTTACCCTTCGCCAATTCCGTACCCGCGAAGGATATTTTCACGGGTACGCACTTCCCCTCGACGTAAAGCTGGCACTTCGCGTAGTGTTTTTTCGCGCCAGCGTTTCAGCACATCTCGAGCAATTTTCGACTCAATGTCCCAACGTCTAGCAAAATCAAAATGAGTTAAGATAGCTGACGCGGCCTCACCCGTGCTATCAAATCCCAGCGTGTCGTGTTGTTTCAAAACTTCGCGGACCTCTTTGGGTATTTTGAATTCGATACCAAACATTCGATCTGCAAGATCGCCCAGCTTGCTACGAACCAACGCATCGCGCGAGATTGGAAGCGCTTCGCCAACGACATCGTCAGATAGTCCCATCGCTGTGTTTTTTAACGGCGATAGCGCTTGTTCGGCCACTGGCTTAAATCGCATCGGCAAATTCATCCAATCCTTTATATGACCCAAAGCCAATGGCGGTTCAAATCCCAGTTCACCGGACATAATACGCTGCTCCAAATAATGCCGACCTGGTGCCCGAAATTGAGGTGGAGGCTTCGGACTTGGAAGCGTGTTCATTCCCTGCGTCTGGGTCTTATCCATCAATGCACTAAGCATTTGGATCGCCGAGGGAGTTAGAACATTTCCTAGCTCAGACAAAACGCCCCCTTATGAACAACGTCCAATTACAAGAATTGAAATCTCATCACCAGAAGCCTGACTATCAGACGTAACCAAGAGATCACCCGTATCCGTACCACCCGTCAGTCCATTCCAAATCAAACCTCCAATATCCGAAAAATCGAGAACAATGTTCCCAACTATGCCAATCGGATGCCGATAAATTTCGACATCTGAAGAAGCATCATCGAATTCGAGGGTGGCCGAAATCCCAGCCGTTGTAGCAAGATGAATTTGATAAATTCGAATACGGTTTGTGTATGCAAGATCCGATACGTTTACAACAATCGAATCAGTCAGACCATTTGTATCTGACCATACCGCATTCCAAGAGGCCACGAACGCTTTTCCATTTTGGAAGAGCGATGTGGAAGGAGTTGGAGCAGCCATCTTTTAGCCTTTTCGCCTTGATCGGGACTCAATGGACCCGAGGGTAATTGGGTGAAAGAGAGGAAGGACCGAAGTCCTTCCCCCCTCTCAAAAACTTTACGACGCCACAGTACCCGGCTCAAGTGCGCCAGATTGATCAATGGCATCAGCTTCGTAGTTGTTGAAACTAAAACAAGATCCAGGATCAAGGGCAGCGTCAAGTGTATGTCCGCCCATGTGGTTATTACGAATAATACCCGTTGCAGCCGCCGAAAAGATAATCGACGGACCTTCATGATTGGTGTTGTTTTCCACCAAACACCCTGTGTGGATAGCACCGGAGTTGATTGCTCCAATATCCCAAGCGTTGGTGTTAGTCCCACCATCAAAAACATTATTACGGATCGTAGCTCGTGAAGACGTGCCTTCGAGCTTGATTGCGGAGTCAGGATTGTTAGCTGTGACGTAAAACGCACAATTTTCGGCTGTGAAATCCGTGCCTGCCGCTTCAACTGTGATCGTTAGAAGATCGGTTCCGCCACAAAGGAAGGTGCAGTTACGGATCGTAAGGCCCGCTGCTCCCGCATTGATACGCGAAGTGCAAGCAGCCGTGGTAGCCGAAAACTGCAAGTTTTCGAATGTGACGCCTACGCCTGTTACACCGAAGACATCTCCAGTAGAAGCGAGGTTGCCAACGATTGCACTGGCGCGTGTCGATCCTCCAGTATCTCCAACACCCAGAAATGTCACATCGTCTTTATCAACCGTAACGACGGCAGTGTTGGTAATACTACCGGGCAGAAGGGCAATGGTGTCACCTCGTCCCGAAACAACCTTATCCATCACTGCATTCAAACCATCACTGGAGCTTGTCGTGGTTCCCGTCAAAGCCTGTTCAGGACGCAAACCACTATTGTTCGCTGACCCTCCCTTACCTCGATAAGCGGGTGTACCACCGTCTACAAAAAATACCTGACCCCCAGGCTTGTCCAAATTAATCCACTGCCCATTGGTCGGGTTAAAAATCAAGTTTGCCATCTTTAAGCCTCTCTAGGTGTGCATCCATGCTAGCATTATACGTCGGAACTTCCTGCCGACGCGAAAGGTACTATGAGGGAGGGAGCCTCATCTTGGCCCACCTCCCTCAACGTATTTTACGCACCACGCAAGCAGAAAACACCCTTCGGATCGCCCCAACCGGAGCTCTGCGAGAAGGATAGCTTGGTCTTGTAATCACTCGTATCAAAGTCGTACTCATAATCAGACCACGGCTCTTCACGAGTAAACAACGTCATCGAATGATGTTCCTTGTCCGACATAAGGAACGTACGATCAGCGTCGGTGAGATAATGCCACACCACAACCTGAACCTTACCCTCAAGCGGGTTGATCGCATTGGTGTTGTCCTCAGGCATCTGACGAGAGCCTAAAAGACGATCAGCGTTAAAACCTTCCTCCTTAGGAACAACCAGGTACTTTGGAGGAATAGTCAGCCGACGCCCACCGCCGGAGCGGAAATCGCTGAAGTCAATAAAAGCCTGCTCCAAAGAAGTCTGGGACAGGTCCGCAGCAGAAGTAAGTTCATTCGCATACGTGGAACCATCTTCACGAACATGAGCCTGAGAAGAAAGTTCGACGCCGTCAGCGCCCGTATACGAACTATTCTCAGCACGATTGAGGTGATTCGCTAGAATAGTTTCCTCAGTCGCATCAGCAGCGTAGGCAAGCTCCATAGCACTCTTCTCAATCGTACCGTACATCTCGTCACGATACATTCTACGAGTGACTCGAAAGCCGTTCGCATAATCAAGGTGAGTGTACGTCTGGAGAAAGCCTTCGTTGTTACTCAGGTAAGTGATCTGCTCACCTTCCGTGATCTGCTGCATCAGGTTGATACCACCAACCGTCAGCGTGTGTTCACGGTACTGACTAGAATCCTCAACATTGAACAGCATACGACCGACAGCATTACGTTCATCCCACTTATGGAACATAACGTCATTAATGCCTCGGAGCGTTGTATGCTGCTCCCAATTCGCAGTAGCTTCAATGCCTGCCATGACTTAAACTCCCGCAGCGAGGGTCAAAAGGCCCTCTGCTGTATTAAGCTGACAAACCCAGTCGGCATTATCGGCAACCTCATTGTCAGGACGATTTACAATATCCAGAATGGCAAAACCAGCAGCATTACCATCCATATCAGAAGCATCAAGTTCATGACCTGAAAGCAGGGTTGTAGTAGAGCCTGCCCCTGCAGCATGATCGGCCTTAGAGCCAATCAAACTTTGGGCAACAGTTCCAGAACCATCATCCTGTGCTTCCAAAAGCTGGTCCGGATGATCCGCAACCAAAACTGGATCTGCTGGTGCAGTCGCAGAAGCAGGATTAGCAGTAGAAGCTGCCGAATAAGTCAGCGCAGCCCCAATCTTAGCAACTGAATCAACAGCAGCAGGGCTAATGTTTCCATCAGCCTCCATATCAACTACATCCCCGATAAAAATAGCCGTACCATCACCAGAATCTTGATCATAAGGCCGGGTACGCAGCAAAGGACCATAGGGCACAAAGCCGTGTGGTCGATCCGTGTTCGCCATCGTGTGGTCTCCCTTTTAAGTAGTGAGGCGTTTACGGGTGAAAAAGGACTTCAACTTCGGAGTAGATTAGTAACGTTCACTCCCTTGACGAGATTCAATCGTCAATCCGAGGTTGGAATCCCCACCCTCGCGCACCCGGCGTTGAGCAAGAGCGCGAGAGACTTGTGTTGCCTGTTGATGATCGAGATTTCTATTCGAACGTAAATAATCGTAAGTACGTTGTTCGTACTTATCCCGGGCAACAGCCATTTCTTCCGCTCGAGCATTCAACTGATCTTGAACGCGAGCATCTTTTTGATGCCGGCGCTTCTCAGCCAACTCATGCGGAAGTTCCATAAGAACAAGCTCATTTGCTTTAATGACCCCATCCTCTGTGGAATTATTATGAGCGCCTTCACCTTCAACAGTCTTAGCACCTTGAAGCTTAAAATGTTCAACGCGATCCTGGCGTACAAACCTAGGAACAGAACCATCTTGTTCCATACGTTCTTTAATTGCCTCAGGGATCGAAAAATAATCAAAATGATCTAGTTCACGAATCTCTGAAATACCTGCCATAGCAAGTACTTCTTCCTCAGACTCGCCCAGAGGCGAGGGAGTAAGTTCGCCCAGATCCAACACCTGATGATCGAATAGTTCGATAATCGTATCCCGGTGTTTGCGTCGAATATGTGCAGCCAAGGACTTTAAGGTTTGCTCTTTTGTTCCTACATCCCAAGGACGCCAGCCACAACAACCGCAAGTAGCTCCATTCTCCATAGACTTTTCAGCCGCCCAGTCCACAGCTTGACGAAACTTAGGCACAGAAAGAGCCTCAGGAGCCTCCAAGGTTTCAACAGCTTCTTTTTCAGCTACTCTTTCTTTAGCCATGACGCTCCCTAATTGCCTTTAGTTTATCGGTACCCATCTCTCGAATCGACTTAAAAGGTGAAGAACCTGAGTCTACAGCAGCAGGAGCCGGGCTATATCCTGGCCCTCCAGGAGCAATCGCAGGTGTTGGACGCTTTCTGGGGGCTCCAGGCTTCAATTTACCCTCTTTTACCAAATCGTATACAACTCCCTTAATAATCCAAGAAGAATTGTTCGGATCGGCTGCAGATTCTTGCATTCCGGGCTGTCTTAGGGTCTCCGAATAGCGTGCCTGGACCATTTTAGCCTCGGCAGGGGCAATAACGCCTCCCGTCACTAGCTCTTCAACCTCTTGATTCACACTTAAACCCGAGCGAATTTCGTTTCGAACAGTGCCAGCCTGTTCAGCGGCTATTTTTTGAACATCTTCGGCTGTGAGACCCGAATTACCACCTGAAATCCCTAGCTTTTGCAGCATAAGGTTTAAGTGGTTTGTAATTGCTCGTTGAGTCTCTCGTCCCGTTTTATCGTCCGTATACAGAGCAGCGATTTGCTCATCAATATCGTTCGAAGATGCAGCAGGAGTTGGATCAGGCTGAGGAGTTTCTTGAGCAGCTTGTGTCGCAGCCTGCTCCCTACGACCAATCTCTGCCTGCCACTGAGTATCTCGCTGTTCAATCGCCGTCGTTACCATCTGACGCATTTGTTCGGGCGTAAGTTGGGGTTCCGAAGGTGTCGAAGGTGTAGGCTCAGAAACAGGCTCAGAGGATTCTCCCTCTACTACTGCTTCCGCGCTTACATCCTCGACTACCTCGGCAATATCAGTCATGGGCTTGGTAGTCTCCTATGCGCTTAATACTGCTTAGACGCACGCTTTTTGGGCGGGGTGCCCGTGGATTTGGACTTGGCTTTGGGCGGCATTCCCTTGGTGCCTGAGGACGCCTTTCGCGGTGAACCAGGTGCTTTACCCATTGGAAATCTCTCCTATTTGAGATAAGGGTGGTCATTAAAAATACTATATGATACTAAGTAAGCGCAACTGCATTTACAATTCTATTTCCTTATGAACGAGTTGCATACTCACTCGCTTTTTGAATCGCTGAAAATGCTTCTATCCATTCCGTACGATTCAGGAGTTTAGAAGGTACAACCACTGGAGAAGGTCCTGAAAGGTTTACAAGAACCCAAGGGCCTTTTCCAGATGTAACATTATTTACTACAATTTTCCGCGCAGCCGTTGGAAGTTCATCAGCTACTACTGGAGGCGCGTTCAAATCAAATCTCCTTGATTTCGTTCATCTTCAAGCGCAGCTAAACGATAATTCTCAACACGCTTAATTACTCGGTGAACCCCTTCAACTATACCACCCTGAACGTTCACCTTTTGTATATCGCCTTCTTTGGCGTCATTCGTAAGCTTAGTTAATTCACTTTGATGCATGTCGATAAGCTCACTTAACAAATGTTCAAACGCTATATTCGAAACGAAATCTTTACGGGATCGAACGGTTACTCCAGTAGTCATGAAGCGCTCTCCTTATTGATTAATCATTGGCGGGCGTCCTGGTTGAGACGGAATCCCATTCCCTGCTGCGGGCGAAGCACTTACATCACCCATTGCGCCTGCTTGAGCCGAATCCAACTGAGCCACATTGTTCGCTGTAGGTTGGCCTCCAGGCCCGGCCTGCCCTGCTTGATCACCGCCCCCCATTATAGCCTGCATTTGAGCCTGCTGTTGGGCTTGCTGCTTCTGAACCATTTGTGCTTGAGTCATCTGAATGTGTTGAAGATGGGCGGTAAGATTCGGTTTGCCCATTGAAATAAACCCTTGTGAGTTTATATGCTCCATGTGAATACGCAGGTGTTCACCATCGTTATCCGAAGGATGCACGGGGGCCGGTTGACCGATACCGTAAACATGCTGATCCATCTCACCATTCTCTTCAGGTGCATCTTTAGGCACTCCTGAGGATACTGCCTCTCGAGGCCCAATAAACTGTTCAGGATTCGGAAATCCATAAGCGTTGAAAATAAACCGCTCAGCTTCCCAACGGCGTCCCGGGTCCTGATTAATCAATGGAGATACCTGAAGCTGCTGCTGAAGAATCTGAGCCTGTTGCTGACGCATCATAGAAGAATAAAGGCCGTGATTTGCCCCTAAAGTCAGATCGTACTCCCCCCGGAACCAAAGTTCACTTCTTGAGAGTGTCTGAGTTAGAGGCCCTTCGCGGCCTTGAAGCCTCATAATCCGTTCATCAGGTCCATACTGGATTTCGGCTTCATACACAAGGTGCGCGAGATCTGAAAATGCCTTGGCATCTCCCGCCATAATCTCTTCAGTACGCGCCATTGCTTCCTGCTGTGTTCCCACAAAACCTGTAGCGTGGCGTGCTGCTGCACCTTTAGTAGGAGAAACACCCAAGAAAAGATCCGTAACTCCTAGAACACGCTCAACGAGCGAGTAAAGAAGCTGCTCTTCTTGGTGATAAAAAGAGGTGACATTCTGCATCTGAGGGAATTGAATGTCACGCACATCATCAACAGGAATACCCTTACCTGGACGCAGCACAATTCGTTCAGGGTTAATGGTCGAAGTAGCTCGATAAAAGAAGAATGGCATGTTCGTGGCAAACCCCACGTCCATACGCATGTTGTGAATCGTATCAAGCTCAGAAGACAGGTCTCCAACGATCTCACAGATACCCATCGAAAGACGCCGATTACCAACTGTCTGAAAGTCCAATTCGATCAGAGGCCGACGCCCCATCCACTGCAAGTCTGAAAGAGGAAAACCTCCGATAAGACGCTTGGGCTCAACGAGATAGAAGAACACGCATTCGATTTCTTCAGGGCCATCCGGGCCTTTAACTTCCCAAGGCATAAACCACATAAGGGTTTCAAACTCAGGATTGGCTCTAGCTCGAGGCGAACGAGCAATTTGCTGCCGATCTCGATTACGCCCTTCAATACGATCTCTTAGACGAGCAGGTGTTTGGTTCTGAGCAGATATCTGACCTCCCGAACGATCCTGGGAAGGCATTTGTTCAATCCACTCTTCCTTGGTTTCAGCATCTTCAATGTACGTGTAGGTAGAAGCTTTCTTCTGCCAAATAAGGCTCAAAGGCTCCCAAGAACGAATTCCTAACCAGTCTGCTCCATGAGGATTGTGTTGAGAAACAGGCTGAAGATTAGATCCCTCAAAGGGCTCAATAATATCTTCCCACTCGTGAGGAACTAACAACGGACCATCATGTGTTGTTTGGAATTTATACTGAGGCTCGCCCTCTACGAACTTTGGCTTACCGTCAGCATCTTCGAGAATAAGATCATTCTCATCACGTTCGTAATTCTTAGAGCCTGAAACTCGATAGCGAATTTGATCCTTCGCCCAAGGAACTGAACCCACCGCACGTCCGTGAATACATCGAGTCTTAGATAACCGATGCCAGGCATTTCGAGCATTCATACGTCTAGGTTCAAAATGCCACTTTACAAGATCAGCCGCATTCCTGGCAACTTCTTCATCATCATCCTCAGTATAATGCCCTGATACTAGAGGTGTTTGCGAAAATAATCCCGAAGTTAGCCGCGTGGCGTACGCATCAATCAACCAATAAGGCATTTGAACATGAAGATTAGACGAATCAGGCCAAGGGCCTGACTCAGGTCCTCGGGCGTCCAATGCGCCTCGAAACATCAAATCATAATCTTCGTGTCGTTTTTTCCAGGATTCTCGAGACTCAATCGAATTACGATATAAAGTCTCAATCGTTTCCTCAATCTGTTTTCGCTCTTCTTCTTTCAGAACAAGCGGATCAGGCTCAGGAAACTCAGGAGCAACAGGCACAGAAGCCTCTTCGGATTCTTCAGAACCTACCGGAAGCGGTGGCATCTGAAAATCCGGAAATGCAGAATTAGTCGGAGTTTCGCTCACATAACCCTACTTGGTATCAAGTGGTTCATATAAAGATACACAATGGGCTCTCAAGAAGCCACCTCTTCTTCGACCCGGGCAAGCACGTCTTGTTCACGAATAACTAAGTAGGTAGACCCGTCTGAGATAACTTCAGTCCCGGCATACCGGTTAATCAGAACTACGTCTCCAGGAACAAAATCTACAGGCACACGAGTTCCTTCATCCGTCAAAGTACCCGGACCCACAGCAATAACCTCAGCAGCATCACCTGTTTCGTGAGCTTGCTCCGGAATAAGAATACCTCCAACAGTCTGTTCATCGCCTGTATCAACGCGACGAAGCAATACTCGAGTATCCAACAAGCGTACATCTTCCGGTACGAAGGGCATAAATCAATCTCCAAGAGATAAAGTGAGTTGAGAGGCTTCTTCTGCCTCGAGCGGACCTAAAAAACCTTGTTCAATGAGATAATCCACCACTTGATTCCACACACCAGCAGCACCAAGTGCATAACGCGCAGATTGCTGACGTTCAATAGACCAACCTTCTTGTTCACCAACAATTTCCGTAGGTAAAGCATACAACAACAACGCATAACGAAATCGAGTTTGAAAGTCCTCAGGTGTTTCAACCCCAATCGACGGCATGGCAAGTGTCTTCCACCGTGCTAGAGTTTGCTCAGTTTCAGTCCAGTCAATGAAAGAATAGAGCTCAGCTAAGGTCATTAGTAGCCTGTAGGATTTCGACGTGTATTCGGTTCAAACTTCGTAGGATCAGGAGGAGGTGTACGATCAATGTGAGATCCACGTAGACCATTCAATGCCAGGTATAGCGCGTGGGTGCCTCCAGGATTGTTCGTACGCACACTTTGCATAGTCCGATAAACTGGAAAGTCATCCAAGAACAAAACCTTAGGAATTACCTCACCATCACCGCCCACCAGAACCTGCCCTGTTTTCGGATCAAGTGCGGCCTCATTAAGTAGCGCGTTCAATTCAGTCTGTACGGTAGAGTCTGAAACTTCTCTAGGTACGATCCCAGCCACAGTATCAAGAGATACAAAGGAAGCCCACTTAGTACTGGCAACAGCCGCATCAAGTCCATCCGAGTAGAATGAAAGCCCTTCCAGACGCCTAAGATCCTCTACCATAGAATCAGGCATGGTGGGACAAAATACTCTAGACACAAGGTAACGGTCCTTAAGAATGCGTATTTGTTCCCATACGTCAGAGGGTGTATCAGTATCAAGGATTTCATCTAGAACCACATAAAAGGATTCAGATTGAGATTGATGGGTAAGAACACGTTGGCCGACTACACAAGCGAACAAAGGATCAAAGCATACACCAATAGCAGTTCTGACAAATTTTAATTCTAGCTTACGATCTGTGGGAAGTTTAGCGCCGACTAATTCGCTCGCACCTTCATCAGCAAGAGTAGGATGGTGAGTCAGCCAGATCATATGAAGATCCTGGCCTTGAGGATAGGTAGCGAGGTGTTGGTTCATCTAGAGATAGGGTTGAACAGGTAGAGAATGTTCCAAGCGCTCTAAACGTTCAACGAACAATCTTAGGACGTGTAAAAGAGGCTCGGTTACATCTTCCTCAGTATTACGGAAAGACTCTATCCACTCAAGGGCGAGTTCAAGATCATCGGGAGGTGCGCTCATGCTATTCCCTCTAATACAAAAGGTGAACGTACGTGTTGTTGAGATGACCATGCAGGATAAGATCCATGACCACTTTCGGACGTTGCTCCCATTAGCGCCATTGCCAGTGCGATTACCACATCAATTTTTTTAGTCTGAACAAGCTTGATAATTCGCCAGCCTCGTTCGGTCTGCTTAGCAGAAGCCCAGGAGAAATGTGCTCGAAGCTCCTCATCACTAGGTAGCGCTAACCGATTCTCAGTCAACATCGAATGTAGAGTGTTCGCAGCATTCGTCATCATAGACTGTTGGTTGACTTCAATGAGTCTATGCCCATGACCAGCAGCCTTAAGTTGTTGGGCCAACGTGACCGCTTGGTAGGGATCATACCAGAGCCCTGCAACGGGATGAGACGTAAAGAGCTTTAGAAGGACCGGATATACTTGAGTCACAAGATCCACAGGAGGGTGCCAGATTCGATGCCCCCAGATAGCGTAATGTTCGAACGACTCATCAGGGGTTACAGCAACCAGGGCGCAAGTATCACGTTTGGTAGCTACGTCCAGTCCAAGATAAAGTACCGGGTCCAGACGAGATTTGCCAAAGGAATAAAGCCCTTTACCAGTAGCAGTCGGAGCAGCAGCCTTCTCCTGGAGAGACTTAAAATTCATAATAGCGCCATCAAGGCTTTACGTACAATATGCTCAGGAACTCGTTCAAAGTGAAAATCATGCTTGGATGAGAGATTCGAACCTCCGGCACCTATACTTACATGATGTAGCGCGATAGAATGACCAAGCTGCATACCCATGTGAGCCTGACCATTTATGTTCACTGCCCACCAGAGGGTTCCGGTTAACACACGGGTTCCAGAGGCAAAGTTGCGGTCTAAAGTCTCGAGGCGAAATACCTGGGCAGGAAGCTCCTCCAAGCCCTCCCCTTGACCCCGAATCAAATAATACGCCCCAAGCTCTAGGTGTCCTTCTTTCGTCGGACTAACTCGGGTTGTAATAAGGTTCATTCAACCGTCCCATCATGGTGGTAGACTCTTCCATCTCGGACCATCCCTCGGTCAGAGTTCGTACGCATCCTACGTCGTCGAAGGTAGAGTAAACGAATACGGTCTGCAAGCTCTTTCCGAACTACATACTTCCAGCCATTACGCCCCCTCGCTGCTCCCACCTTACGCGCTGGAATCTTTCCTGACGCACATCCCTTACGAACCCACCGAACACTAGCGCCAATCAAATCAGCAAGTTCGTCCACACCAATCTCACCTGGATGAGGTTCGTCCAGGCGAATTACGGGATCTCGCTTCATGCCCTCTTCTATCAACGCGCTAGTCTCTTTTAACGACTGCGGATTCTGATTTGGAGTGGAGGGGAAGTCCGCACAAAAATTAGGGTCCCAACTTTTCCGCGATCCAAAAAAACCCCCCGGGCCCAGGTGGGGCGTCGACTTCTCGAACATAGCCAAACCTGCGAACATTCGAAGGCGCGCGCGCTCGCTCGCAGGTCTGTCGCTGGTCTGGTGTTCGTTCGCGCTATCTGTCGCGCTCATATGTTCGCTCTCGTTTGTTCGGAAGAAGTGAAAAGGTGTTCGTTCGAACGTTCGGAAAGACCCCAAGCAAAAAACGCCAATGGGTATAGGTCCCTATTCGACTTGATACCAAGCCCGAGGAACATTATAGCGCCAGGTACCAAGTACGGTCAAGTAGTAGGCGAATATAACACTTACACGTTTATCCCTTAGGTAACCAAAAACAGGGCCCAAATCGGGTCCAATCTTACAGGAAATCTTTGCCGAAACACCCCGAAAACACCCTAAAGACAGGAAATCTTTTCCGCTTCCTATGACTTGGGCTATATCGGTCTGTTAGGGCCCTGAGGAGCCTATATATTATACAGTGTGGTCGGGATTGACCCGAACACACTACACACGAACGGAGAGTAGACAGATGGCACAAAGAAGAGCAGTCGAAGAAGGCACACAGTGTGCTGCCGAAGGATGCGACAGAGACGCAGACCGATGGGGTCCCACTATGACCAAGGCAGGGGACCCGGTAGCACAAGACTTGGCAGAGCAGTGCTACTGCCCAGCACACTACCAGCGCTTGGCCCGCAAAGGCACCCTAAAGACCGAACGCCGAACCAAGCTAGGAAGCCCGACCCCGACCCCTACCCCGACCCCAGACCTTCCGAAGGTGCCTTTGCCTAAGGCAGAGAGCCCTACCCCCGGAGAAGGTCCTAAGACCCCCGGGAAGGTGTTGATCGGCGCTCTCTCCGAACTCTTCGAACGTATCGAAATCCTCGAACAGAAGCCCGAACCTACCCCCGATGATGGGACCCCCAAAAGGATCAAGGTCAAGGTAGTGACCCCTGCCGAAGTGAAGGACAAAGAAATCCCGGGACCCGTTCATAAATCCTTTGCAGACCTTCTTCTCTTCTTCGCCAATGGCGAGCACGTCTGGGCTCATGGCCCGGCAGGCAGCGGCAAGTCAGAAATAGGCTTACAGATCGCGAACGCGCTTGATATCCCCTTCTATGCTACAGGCGCTGTAACGCATGATTCCGCCTTCTCTGGATACATCCAACCTCACAATGGCGAAGTGCTACGAACTGCCTTCCGGGATGCATGGGAACATGGTGGGCTCTTTCTGGCTGACGATTGTGACCGATCAGACCCCCAAGCCATGGCTTGGCTTCATATGGCGCTGTCGCAGGGCATAGCAGCGTTCCCAGACGGTCTGGTGAAGAAACACCCCGACTTCCGATGCATGTTGAGCGCGAACACTGTAGGTGAGGGTGCCGATGATGGTTACATGGCAGCAATGGCACAAGACAAGGCGCTGCTTAACAGGTTTGCCTTCTATGAAGTAGGCTACGATTTAGATATGGAGCGCTCACTTGTGACCGAACGATATGGCGACATCGGCGCTAACTGGCTCGCACATTGTTGGGATATTCGGGAAGCAGCAAAAAACCTTCAAGCAGACGTTTGTATCAGCCTTCGGACTATCTTGAAAGGCGCTCATATGATCGCTGCCGGGCTTAGCCAGTCGAAGGCCGAAGCGGCCTACTGTTTCCCGACAGCCGAAGAGTCGACAGCCAGACGGGTTCGTAGGGAAGCCCGACAGATCAAGGCAACCCGGGAAGGTGGCGAAAAGTGAGCCAGACTAAGGTAGACAGCCTCAATATGTATCGGGATTTCGAAAGCTTTCTTGATACAATCGAACACACTGACCCGAATCCCGACTTCGTAGCTAAGAAGCCCTATCTGTCTAGCCAGCAAACAGGTTATCATGACTGGGATTTTAATGCAGGATACGAAGGGACCTTGAAATTAGCCCGGGAAGGTTGGCCCGAAGGCTTGAAGAAGATCAAGAAGGCTCTTCCAAGTGTTCGGAACGCTACGAAGGCACAAACCCGGCGTAAGGGCTTCGAACTGCGACCCGATGGCTTGTTCCCGAACGTTAGCGCCTATGCCTCAGGAAGCCCTTTTTGCATGAACAAGAGAGCCCCGGGGACCCGTTCCCTAACTCGAACCACTCGTATCACCTATCAAGCTTGCTTCCATGCTGGGGTGTCTGCATCGGATCAAGTCAATTTCGGCGCTGCTCTTTTATCCCTTGTTACTTCCCTCGAACGTAAGGGCGACAGCGTGGACCTTGTAGCTGCCTACGATACGACTGACGGGAAAGGTTCGGGAACAGTTCACAGAGTCCGTATCAAGCGTTCGGGTCGCAGAGTAGACCTAGACCGATTGGCGTTTGCTATGATCCATCCCGGCATGTTCCGGCGGTTAGTGTTCGCAGCGTTCGAACGGGATGGCTGGTTCCCTAAGAAGAATCAGACGGGTCACTATGGATATCCCGGGTTTGTAGAGACCCCGGAAGATGGGATTCGTATCACGAACGCAGCGCAGTTATACAAAGCCCAAACGTTCGAGAGCGCTCTTAAGCATGTAGTAGATCAGTATAACGGAACACAGAGCGAAAGTGAGAAGATATGACTGCCTTGATTGAAATCGAAACGAAGTATAAGGGCTCATGTAGGCAATGCAGCGCGACAATCGAGAAGGGCGAGAAAGCCTTCTATGACCCCGATGGAGACAAGAAAGCCCGTATGATCTGCATGATATGTGGGTCGGGTGATAGGGTAGACAGCGCTCGAACGAAAGCGGAAAAGGTCGCTGCCGAACTGACTAACCCGACCCCCGACAGCGCGCCTAAGGACAGCGTAGGGACCCCCGACCTTGTGACCGAAGGTATCACTGGCGACTACTTGAGCGAATACCGTGTACGCCTTGATAAGGTGGCGACAGTCGAAGGCTTTGAACAACCCTACACAAGCGCTGCCGATATTGAGCCAATGTGCCGGCATATGATCGGGGATACAGATCGGGAACACCTGATCGCTGTAGCGTTCGGACCCGATATGAAACCTGTAGGGGTCCATACAGTTACAGTCGGGACCTTAGATATGACGATCGCACAACCCCGGGAAGCCTTCAAGTTCCTGTGTGTTGTCGGGGCTAAGCACTTCGCTCTGGCCCACAATCACCCGGTAGCTGACTGCACCCCTAGCAGCGCCGATTTCAAGGCTACAGCTAGAATGCAGGATGTAGGCAAGCTTGCCGGGATTCCTCTAGTGTCTTCGCTCATTATAGCCCGTGATGGCTTGTGGTGCGACATCATGGAAGAAGAGCGCTCGAAACAACGCAGCGAATACGACTGGGATGCAGACCCGGAAGAAGGTGAAGAAGGTGAAGAAGGAGAAGATGGCGAAGGTCCCGGGAAGGATAGTGAGGAGCAACCTGAGCCCGACAAGCCCGGAGAAGATGGCGAAGGTGGCGAAGATGGCGAATCCGAAGAAGAGCCCGGAGAAGGCGAAGAGCTAGAGCCCGGAGAAGGTGGCGACAGTTACGACAGCTACAGCGACGAAGACAACCCCGATACCCCGGGAGAAGGCGAAGAAGGCAACCCGGGAACTAAGGAAGACAGAGCAGGGGGCGAAGGTGAAGAGCTTGATTTATCTATGGAAGATTTGAAGGACTTGAAAAAGTTCCTACAGGAGTAAACTCTAGCCCGGGAGAAGGCGCGCTTCTAACTAGGTGCCTTCTTCCTTAAAGAAAGGTCTGATACAATGCATGCTCTCGAACAGCGGGCAACCCGTAACAAGCCCACAAATCATCACCGATGGCTTCGAACTGCCTTCCACCGATGGAATCGCCGAACGAACAAGCAGCGTATCCAGCAAGGCGTTGAAGCCCTTCCGACTCACTACAAGGGATGGGAACTATGAACCCCGATAGCTTAACCCCCTATATTCAGGGCGTTTGTTGGTTGGCCCTTATGTGGTCCCTTCGTAGGGCTTGGAAGGATAAGGGCAAGCACTAAGCCCGAACCCCCAAAGCGAAAAATCTCTTGATAGCAGAAAGCTATCAGGAGATTTTTTTATTTCCGAACGAACCGAACGAACGAACCGAACGAAAAATTTTTTGCTCGAGCCAGGCACCTGCCTGGTCCCAGGGAAGGAAAACCAGGGGGATTGAAAATAGCGATTTTTGATGAACACTTCCCGCGCGGGCGTCAGGAACCAAAAAAGTTCGTACTTAGTACCACTTAGTGTACGTAAAATCCTCGATCCTATGAAAAAGTGGCGAGTACGGCGAGTACGAGAGATTTTTGGCGAGTACGAGAGACCCTCTTTTTACTACATACCATATAAGGCGAGTACGGCGGGTACTATGGTACTCGCCAAAATTCAATAGATATATGCACTTAGGGAAATTGTGTTCGAAAAAGCCCCAAAAATGGCGAGTACGAGGAATTTTGCCCCGTACTCGCCGTATTCGCCGTACTCGCCAAATGGGTGTAAGAATACTGAAGGCACTTGGTACTAAGAATTACTACTTGTTATAGGAACCACGTTATTTGGAGCCGATTCATCTGTATTGTCCGAGTCAGCCCAACGCCAATAGACACGCTGCTTAGTTGTTCCTACTCCGGCACGTCGTCGATTACAGTACTTTCCAGCGATACGTTCGATAGTGCGCTTCGAAATACCCATTTGTTCCGCCTTAACCTTGATATCCTCCGCCGCAGACCAATCTTTCGAACACTCTGCACGTAAGAACTTTGCGGCTGTTGCGCTTGCTCCCTTTAGGTCGTCGCTTACATCCTCTTTATCGAGTCCGAACAGTCTATCAGCACTGGTATCCGAAGACTCTTCACCCCATTCGAACCCTTCGCCAATGGTTTCATCGGGTAAAGTATACGGCCACGCTTTACCGGGACGCGCAAGATTAGTTCCTGCATGTACGAGTATTCTCGCGCGCTCTTCAGTAGGCTTATCGGGATCTTTGTCAGCCAAAAGAACAGAACGGGCCTGAGCAGTGATTTGCCCAGACCCTGAAATTCTATCCAAAGCTTCTCCGTAAGGCTGCTTTGAAATATGAGTAATCACTAGAACTCCCATATGATGCTTGTAAGCAATCTCTCCGAGGGGGTCCAATACTGCTCGCATATCTTCCGAACTGATCGAACGTTTACCAGACGGAAGAAAACTCATCAGCGGGTCCAGGACCAGGAGATCCAGGTCACGGTCCTTGATCGTTTGTTCGATCCGTTTGATAATCCCCGTATCCAGTCCCAAAGCTCCATACCGAAGAAAGAAGCGGCTTAGGTCAGCCCCTAAGGAGTCTAGTCGCGGGCGCAGAACGTATTCTATGGGGTCTTCAGAAGATATCCAGCCAATGTTCAAAGGATCTTGCGTATCGCCGTCAGGAAGCCCATATCCGTTCGCTAAGCCCGTTGCTATAGCTAGGTGAGCCCACGTCTTTCCCGCCCACTTGGGCCCCGCAGATACAGTGACAAAGGCTCTTGGTATATACGGCTTCCAAAGCCAATCTACTTCTTTGGACTCTGTTTCTGAGGCAGGAGTAACAAGCGATTGAGGCAATATTATCTCTTCCTATGCTAGAGAGTGACAGGGAAGGCCCGGTTGCATAGGTTCCGAACCTTCCCTGTCGAGGGAACACCAGCACGCGACGGGGGATCAGACCAGTCACGGCTCCAGGGTGCTGAAAAGAAAAAGGGGTGTGTTCGAACACAAAACTTTCCCCTATCTATCAGCGCTCTCGAGTCTACCAGACAAAACAGATAAAAGCAAGGGAAAAGGGTTAAACGAATAAAAAGTTAGGCACAGAGGTGTTTTTCTACTTGACGTGGGTCATATGCCGTTGTATGTTGATACTTGTCGGGGGGAGAGACGCTTCTCCGGCGTGTGTTGATAATAGGGCAGCCCTCTGTCTGGCCCTCTTATCTTTCCTGGTCTCCCCCCGGCAACCTCCCTATTCATCTCTATCACGCGATGAAGGTGTAAAATGAAGGGTCGGATGACTACCACCATAGAGCTCAATGTTGACGTAGACTTCCTCGTAACCAAGGGTTACAAGGGTGACGCCCTACAGCCTCCAGATCCCCACGAAACAGAGATTGTAAGTGTTTGGTTGACCTATAAGCCCCGCTTCCAGTCGAAGTCAAAAACAAAATTCATTGATCTATGGGACTACCTGTCTGCCGAGGACGAACAGGAACTTCTTAAGCAGATCGAAGAAGAAAAGTATGAAGACAGGGCCTATCCTGACTACGAAATGAGCGAGGATTAAAGGAGTGACCGAAACACCCGAACTCTCTCGCTCTGAACGAATTGTAGCGAATGATTGTAGGATTTGCCCTGAATGTGGTGAATCCGGAAAACGAATTAACACTCGTCGTGAAGTTCACGGAGTTTACCGACGTATCGAGTGTACACAATGCCGAGTTCGTTGGTCTACTCTCGAAATCGACATGGATCGTGCGAACAAGATTCTAAAACTCGAAGCTCGATTCGCGCAGTTTTGGAAGGAAATCGTAGGATAGCCTAGGAGATAGCCATGATATCACCGCCCCCAGTGACTCTTGACCATAAGGAGACAACTGTTGCGCTTAAGATTTTCGAACACATTGAGACAGAGGCTCAAGAGGCGGTAGGAGATCGACCTGTATTCTTTAATGATGATGAAGAGTATCATTCGATGCTCTTTATGATCAGGCGTCTGAAACAACAGCTAAACGAATTTAAGCATCGAGCAAATGATATATGAAATATATAAGGCATCGCCAGGGCCCGATAATTTTGTTCGATTCGAACACTACTCATCAAGCTATGGCTCGTCGCTTAGACTGGCCTCACGCACTCATAGAGTCTGCCGGATCAGTAATTTTGCACGAAGGAAGATTGTGGACAGGGGGTGAGAGTCTATCCTTAGGTATCCCGTCGATTGCTGAAGATACTGAAATCATCGAAGACGAACTCAAGCGCTCATTATGACTGATCTCCAAGACAAACAATGTTCGTTGTGTGAAGGCACCGGGAACTTAGAATACGACGGCATAAAAGATTCCTGTCTCTGCGTAAAGGTCGCCCACCAACGGCAGAATGATGTAGAAACAAAAGCTGCTCAAGATAGTATGCGTGAAATGCTTTATGAAGTCGTAAAGGAAGCCCTTCGGGACGTTATGGGAATGAATCCTCCGTTACCATCTCAGAACAAACGATCTGAAGTACCTAAATGAGCAACAAAGGGCTACCGCATAAACTTTCGATGATCACATCGGACAAAGTATACGAGAACTTGATCATTCCTGTAGCTCCTATGTCAAAGTGGGGCATATCTAAAACCCTTATCAAGAATGACGCCTTACGTAACTCTGTTTTGGCATTTAAGGCCCAAAAGAAGAAGGGTAAAAGATTGGAGTCTAAATACACGAAAGAAGCTACCGAACGTGCGGCACGTATGTACAAAACAAATGCACAAGCCGCCAGAGCATTAATGGGTCATTCCGGGGGATCATCGTTCAAGAAACTTTGCGAACGTTACGGAATTGAAACCCCTGCTCAACGAAAAAAGCGTGAAAAATCAGAGGGAGCACCAACATGAGTAAGGAAATAGGTCAAAATGAAAACTCGAACCGGGATTAATCCCGACGAAAAGATCATTCGTCTTGACAATACAGCGCTGAGCGCATTCCGTCGTTGTCCTGCTGAGTTCGGATGGAAGCACATCTTACACCTTGTGCCAAAAACCGAGTCTGAATCCGAGCATCCACCACTGGCTCTTCATTATGGGATTGCATGGCACACGGCGATGGACACGCTTTACGAGACCGGTGATCTGAACGCAACAATTACAGTGTTCGAAAAAGCCGCAGAAGGGCTTGCCGAAGATCCAAAAAACCGTAAGACCATTGGACGAGGCATTCAAGATCTACACGATTATGCTTTAATTTACGAAAACGAACTAGAACACACTGAACTGATCGACAACGAGATTCTTGTGAACATGCCAATCGCTTTAGAAGATGGCTGGATACTGGAATACGTAGGCGCAATCGACAAGTTGATTAAAGTTCGGGACAAACTAAAGGTTCTCGATCATAAAACCTTGGGCTACATAACTATGTTTACGCCATTGGCTTACGAACTATCGAACCAACTCACAGGTTACGGCGTGATTATCCGAGACTTCTACGGGATTGAGGACGCAGTAACAGTCGAAGCAGATATAGTGGGGGTCACACGCACCAAGCCCCCAAGTGAGTTCCTTCGACCTGAAATTATTGTGAACGATCACTGTGCTGATGAGTGGCTTCTTGATATTAAAACGACTGCAGAAATGATGTTGACGGCTTGGAAATTAGGTAGTCTTCCTAAATACGGTCACGACGCTTGCACTCAATTCGGACGCTTATGTGCCTACCATCAACTTTGTACAGCAGGACCAAAAACTCAACCCCGAGCGATTGAGGCGGGTTATGCCGAACTTCCTTGGGACCCGGGAGAGCGAAATTGAGGATAATTAAGACAAACGACGAACCCTCCCCAAACGAATCTGGGCCAATAAACTTTTTGATCTACGGCGACACAGGTTCAGGGAAGACTTTTGCACTTCAAACGTTGCCCGAGGCTATGTTACCTGCTCTGGTCTTGGACTTTGACCGAGGTTCCAGGCATTTACGCAAAACGGATTTAGGTACCATTGTTCAGTTCGATATCGAACTTAGAAAAAAACCCGTAATGTACGATCAGGCTCGAGACTTTTTAGAGGACCTAGCTGCAGGTAAAAAAGAAAAACAAGATTTGATCGCCTTAGATGAGGTTAAGACAATCGTAGTGGATTCGTTCACAACTCTCATTAAGGGCATTCAAGATAGAACTATGCAGTGGTTCATTGATAATGGTCGTGGGGGGAATTCTCGCTCCAGTCGAGATAGCCCTCCAACCCAAGCTGAGTATGGTATGATTGCTCATTTGGGAGAGAACTTAATTCGAGGCATTATCGGACTGGATAAGCATACGATTGTGATCTGCCACGAGGCGTCTAAAGTTCAGGACGAAGTAACCGGTTTGAGTTCCGCAGGGCCAGCACTTCAACGCTCTCTTGCTATAGCTTTGCCGCGTTACTTTGATGAAGTCCTGTACGCAAAGGCTGAAGGCAAGGCTGATAAACGAACTTTTCACTGGCATACGAAAGCTACTGGACAGTTTGTAGCGCGCTCAAGACATGATCTTGATGCAAAGATTCCACAAGACTTTAGTAAGTCATACTTATGATGACTACCCCTCAAGTAGCTAAGCGCTTAGGCATTTCTGTGCGTGAAATTGTTACATGGACGGAACGTGGTTATATCGAAGCGACTGTTCCTCCTAAGGGGCATGGATCTAAACGTTTGTGGTCTGAAAAAGACTTTCGAACATTAAGATTAATACCTGGACTTAGAGCTGTCTTATCCTGCAGAGGGATTAAAAAGTTTTTATCATGAAAATGCGTTCGGACACGACAACCAAGAGGAGCATCGAAATTTCCTGATTAGATTTCGTAAGGGTTTTCACTGGGGAGAGTAAAAACCAATACCGAAGTAAGAAGGATTTTTGAATCTCACAACCGTGTCCGAACGTAAAAATATTAGAGGAATGCATCCCGATGATGCGCCTTAGTGCGCCTTCGTGAATTCCTCAACCATATCAGGAGTGGGGGGATATGCCCTCGACCCTGTTGTCACGCTCAACTAGGAGAATCATTATGAGCGGTTTTGGTTTGAAGCTCGATAGTAATCTCACTCATGAAGAGGCGAAAGAAGCTTCACGTCCTCCAAAGATTCCGGCAGGTACCTATGACTTCGAACTGGATTCTATGGAATTCGTTGTATCCTCCAAGGATAATCCAGGAATTCGTTTTATATGCAAAATCGTAAGTTCGGATGATGAACAGTGGAATGGACGCAAGTTGCGCTATGATGGTTGGGTTACTCCGAAGGCAAACTTCTTAACTCCCGCCTTGCTGGCCTTCACCGACGAGGATACGTGGCCTGATGTGTCTGAGGAAGCTAACTCCGATGAAGGTTTTCAACGTGTTCGTGATGGAAATTCCGAGATTATGGCGGGTATGATCGGCACTTACTTTAAGGGTCGTGTGATCCATGAAAAGAACGAGGAAACGGGAGAAGTATGGCCCCGCTTGAAGTCGTTCGTACTGGACTAAAACTTACTCGAAAGGGCTGTCAAACATGCGAATTCGTTTGACTGGCGAACAACTAGCTCAAGCTATTCGTCAGTATCTAGAAGATCCAGATGAAGGTGTGGTGGCAGTGAGAATTCCACCTGAACATCCGATTCGGATTTCTGTGGCACGTAACGGGACTTATAATATCTATACAGCAGAAGATGCTGAATTAAAGCCCCGTAAAATTAAGGCAGTTCAGGGTAACAACTCACTCTCTTAAAGTATGAACGGGACGGGGGGAGAAAGGGTGATCGGAAACGATTCCTTTCTCCCCTCAATTATTTATGCGTGTACTTATTGCCTGTGAGTTTTCTGGGGTAGTTCGAAATGCTTTTACGGCCAAAGGGCACTTTGTGGTTTCTTGTGATCTCTTGCCTACTGAGCAATTAGGACATCATCAGCAGTGTGATGTTCGAGAACTACTTTCCGAACATTGGGATCTGATGATAGCTCATCCTCCTTGCGATCACCTGGCTGTATCAGGAGCTCGCTGGTTCGAACAAAAGAGAGCAGATGGCCGTTAACAGGAGGGCATAAGATTCTTTATGGATCTAGCTGAAGCACCCATACCTAAGATCTGCATTGAAAATCCTGTGGGCATTATGTCTACTGAGTGGCGTAAACCCGACCAGATCATTCAACCTTGGGAACATGGTCATGGAGAGACTAAAAAAACTTGTTTGTGGCTGAAGAATCTCCCTAAACTAGAGCCTACAGAGGTTGTTGAAGGCCGTGAAGGTCGTGTGTGGCGTATGGCTCCGTCACCGGATCGTTGGAAGAAACGTTCGATCACTTACACCGGCATAGCAAAGGCTATGGCAGAACAGTGGGGATAGTTATGTTGATTAAAATTAATGACGTAATTGCAGTCCCTCGTCCATCTGATGGAAGTATCTTACGCTACTCTGTAGGAAGAATACAAGAAATTTCTGACTGTGGAGTAAGAATTACTTTATACAGTTGGATAACTTCACAGTTTAATTCTTGGGATAAAATAGTTACATGGGAAGGTCTAAATGGTGTCTTAGTTTGTACTGCAGAACATGATCTATCTCTTTTTCTTGATGAAATAAATCACTCCTTATGAACATCATAACCCCCGAAGGTCCTAGTGACGCTGACATAGTAATCTTGGGCGAATCCCCTGGTGACGAAGAGAACCTATCCGGAAAACCATTTGTCGGTCCAGCCGGTAGACTTCTGTTCGATCAGATTCTTACTGCCGGGGGCTTACGTCGCTCAGATTGTCTTGTGTCTTATGTTCACTGGCAAATGCCTCCAGGGCGTAAGTGGGAAACTATCCCTGAAGATGACCTAGGTATGTTCGATACGAAAACCCTTGCGACGATTCTTCGACATCCTCGAAAAGCAATCATAGCTGTGGGGCCGTATGCATTAGATTTTCTTCTCAAGGGATCAGCGCGAGTACTCAAAGACGAACGTGTTACGATATCCAAGTGGCGAGGTTCGATCTTAATGAACACTTATGTAGCTGAGGGAACTCCAGTGATCCCCATGATCCACCCCGCGTCAGTTCTACGTTCAACCGGTTATAAAGAGTTCGAAGAGGATGAGGATATAAGCTCCGACCGAGGCTCTTTACACTACAAAGCCTTATGTCAATTAGATGCTCGTCGAGTAGCTGCCGTAGTAAATGATTCGGAATTTCGCCCTCCGAAGCGCACTATACATCATGCTGAAAATTGTTCGTGGGCCGAGCTTATGTCCATTCTCGACCAGGTAGAGCGCCTTTCTCCTGAGTCCATTGCGTTCGATATCGAAACCTTTGCTCATACAATTACTTGTACCGGAATTGCGTGGAATGCTTTGGAAGCTGTGGTAATTCCGTTCACCGAGGTTTCAGGTTGGACGATCATCCAACGTCAGCAGATTATTTCACGCTTGATGGATTTGCTTTCTGGACCCTCTAAAAAGATTGGACAAAATCTAGACTATGACGTACAACATTTGGCTCAAGTGGGGATTCCTGTTACGAACGTATGGTTGGATACTGCAGTGGCGCACTCGATATTGTACCCCGAAATCCCACATGACCTCGGAATGCTTACATCTATCTACACTCTTGAGCCGTTTTTCAAAGACATGCGTAAAGAGGTTGAAACAGCCGATTACGACGCCACTCAGTGGACATACAACGGATTAGACTGTTGTGTGACTTGGGAAATCGGGCACAAATTATACGCCGAGTTAAAGGCCACCAAATGAACGAACATAACCGTATCAGTAAATTTTTTAATGAATCTGAAGAGACCGATCACAAATTGGACATCAAAGGCATTGATGGACTTTTGCTCCAATACTTGGCAAACGATTACGAGTACGATTTTATCATATGTATCGGAGGTAAAGCAGTGCTTTCTGAGCTTGACTCGCGTCCTCAAATTGTTATGGCAACCAGCACAGCTAATTTAATTATTCAGTCCGATGCATTTAACCAGGCTGTAGTCAAGGCTGTAGAAGCCTTTAGTAATCATTTAACTGATGACGGGTTCTTCACGCTCCTATCTGAGGATTAAAATATGAAGTCCTGGAATGCCGCTAGACTGTTCGATGAGATAGTTATGCCCGCACAGATGGAACTTATTCGAATGGAATACCGGGGAGTGCGTGTAGACGAAACTTTACGTTCTCGTCGTCGGGCTGAATTTGAAGCTCGAATCGAAACTCTTAAGGCTGATCCCATACTCGAGGAAGTCAATCCGTGGTCGCCAATTCAGGTTCTGAACAAACTCAAGGCATGGAAAGCTACTCGAGCACGATCTGCAGATGAACGAGCGCTCAAGAAGATTAGAGCTCGTCGCCCTGATGTAGCGGATTTTATCACGCATGTTCTTGAGTGTCGTAAGGCAAGAAAACTTAAATCAACCTACATGGATGCTAAGACTCATAACGATGGCAGACTTCGAACAAGTTATAAACTGTTTACGGTTGAAACAGGGCGTGGACGTTCAGGCAAGGATGTATTCGACTTGGGAACGAATATGCAAAATTTTCCTGCATCCCAACGAGACTGGATTGTACCAGATCCCGGTAAAGTATTCTGGGCGGCAGACGCCTCTCAGATCGAAGCGCGAGTTGTAGCATGGTTGGCTCAGGATGATGCGTATGTCCAAGCCTTTCTCGATGAACGTGATGTACATACCGAACATGCTGTGGCGATGTTTGATGTACCGGAGTCTGGTGTACGGGATTTAGTTCCAGGTTCTGAGCGTTCGTACAGAGATTCTGGCAAACTGGTTACACATTCTTGGGGATATTGGATTTCACCTTACGGGCTTGCCGCTCGTATTAACGATACTATACCAGATTTAGCTTACTCTGATCGAGATGCATCTAAACATCTGCGTGCATTGGATAAGCTTCGTCCGGGTGTAGTACGCTGGAGACTAAACCTCATAGAGCACTTAAAAACTAATCGCACTCTTGTCACGCCATTTGGACGGCCACGAACATTCTTAGCTATCTCCCGTGCGTCTGATTCTTTACCCTCACCTCTGCATCGTGAAGCTGTAGCACACTTGCCGCAGTCTACCGCTGGGGATCATATGCACAGAGCCCTGGTAACGACTGCTGCGGCCTTTCGAACTCTTAATGTTCGGGCTGAGTGTCTTTTGTATACACATGACGAGATTGCCGGACAGTGCCTTCCAGAAGAATTAAACAATGTCCGTAATATCGTGACCGAAGCTATTGGACTGCCTATGCCGTTGAAGTATGGCTCAAACGCGCTAATTTGTCCGGCTGACTTTGGTTCTGGGGGTTCTTGGAAGGAGGCTCACCCATAACTTTGCTGACAAGTTCATGCCACATTACCCCTTACGGAGAACGTCATGACCGAACATACTCGTGAACAAGCAATAAACATTCGCTCTCCAGAAGATTGGCCCTCGGAACGTTGGCCTAACTTTACCTGGGAGGAATTTTCTTGTAAACACACTAAAGAATGTATAGTCGATCCGGAGTTTATGGATGAAATCCAAGCTATTCGTAATGAACTATGCGACTACATGACTATATCCTCAGGTTACCGTCATCCGGAGCATCCTGATGAACAAAACAAACGAGAGCCTGGGGGGCATTCTCGAGCTCTTGCTGTAGATATAAAATGCTACGGAATGGCTGCTTTTTTAATCACTCAAATTGCCTTACATCGCGGTAATATTCTAGGTATCGGAATCTCTCAAGCAGGTCCTCGAGACAAGCGCTTCCTTCATTTAGATATGAAACCCTCTACGTACCTAGGTCCGCGTCCTTGGATCTGGAGCTATTAGTGTGTCCTTTAAGAGCCTTTCTCGAACCCAACGTTACAAACGCATGTTTGGCACCGAATCCAGAACCGAGCATCCATTACGTCGTGCTGTGATTGATTTATCCGAGGAAATAGACCAACTCCACAAGATTATTTTGGATCTCCGGGCACGACTCCCTGAACGTCCAAAATCATCCCGTTAGGGATAAACCAGAATGTTCCGAATCCATCCTTGCCCCAAGATTGCGCGAGTAGAATGCCTTCCTCGTTCTCCACCACTACAATTCCAACAGTAAATACTCTAGAAGGTTCTGCTTTAGGAATGTTCTCTGCATTACCTGCCTCTGACCAAGCATCGTTCCACTCAACCACTACCAACCTCTCTACATTTGGTATAGTCATCTTAAGTCCTCTATTCGACTAAGTTCATACCGAGGACCCGAATGACCATCATTACTGGGCCTTGAAGGTGGAATACTCAATACCCAGCCTCCTATTGTACGAGGTTCAAATTCTCTTTCGTCTTCCCAACTCAGTCCCTCATCTCCGTCCATTCTCTTTTTGTAAGAACCTAAACACACATGCCACTGCTCATCATCATAGATCGTTCCTCGCTCTGAAATTCTAGAACGAGGCGTTGGCATGGCCCAGTTATCATGTGTGTGACCTGAAACCACCAAGTCCGCATCTGGATAGGTTGTTGCTCGTCGGGCATTCTTGATAATTCCTCGAGTGACTGGCGATGAACCTCCTGTACCGTGTGTGAAGTACACTTTTATACCATATCCACCGCTTTTTCCTACCAATGAGGTTAATAACAGCCAGCCTCGATAACCTAATACTGAAGGCGTATAGTCCGTTACGGGGTCCCTTAATGCTTCACAAGTTCGATCTGGAATGGCAATCTCAAAGTGTTGTAATACACTGAGCTCGTGATTTCCGTAAGCATAACCTATAATGTTCGAGCCAGCCTCAGCTAGAATGTTTGCGTTATACTTAACCAGTTTACCCCAGTAATCCTGTACTTTAAGTTCGGGCTTTATATCAGACTTGTTTCCTCTTCGATCTTGCCGTCCTTGCATTGCATCAGCCATATCTCCGACAAAGAACACAGCCGCATTTCGTTCCTTAGCTAACCTGAGGTCTTTCCGTAGGATGTCCTCTGCACAGTGTACCGAGTCTGCGTGGGCGTCAGAGATAAAGAAAATCTCTTTGGGCTTATCATCAAACGAGTCGTATTTAAGCTTAATTTTCATAACCCTGCCTGATTTACGCTCATATAGTAGCCAGGGCAGTGTAGGATGTTCGTTAAACATATTTACAACCTTACGTTAACATTAATAAATAAAGCCCCAGGAAATACTTTTCCCAGGGCTTTTATTCGAACATTACGAAAGCTTTACACTCCAAGTATACTGTGTTCCATATTGTTAATAAGATTCTCACCTCGAGCAATGGCCCGATCTACATGCTCCATATCTATAAATGCTTCTACTCCCGAGGACCACTCATTGAACCATAATCTTCGGAATTCAGTCTCGCGCCCCTGCACCGAGGGATCATTTTTGGCTTGTTCGAGGAATTCCGGTGTATGCCACGGCAAACGAGCCTCGTGATCCCAGTACACAATGGTAGACCCATCGTCTGAGACATACACCGGAAGATCCTCTAACCCTGGAACCTTGGTACCAAGCTCTTCGTTGGTGTGGGGATCAGGTTTAACTATGTTCTCATAAATCCGCCACAACAACGCGCTCTCTCCGTAAAACCCTGCGTACGTTGTAACAAACCTAATCGAGGCTGTTAGGTTTGGAATGGGCTGCATCTCAGTCCATAAACGTTCACCGCGCTCTGAACTCACACCCCAAAGCTCATCGAATCCTACAAACGCATTCATTGCCCCGGCTTCCCCAGCGAAATCGTTGGCAATAAACTTAAGCGTATGAGGACCCGTATTAAGCTGCGAGTTGTTCTCAAACACTACTTCGTTATTTACAGTAATTTTATCACGAATTCGTTTATCGTCGGGCATGATCTGTTTGAACGTTGTGGGATCTTGTTCTCGCAGAGCTTTGAGACTTTCTACCACTCGCTGAAACATTCGAGCTCCAGCTTGTTCGGCATCGTTTGCTACCGAATACATTTCCCCTCCAAACACCCGAGCAAATGCGTAGGTCACCGCGCCCATAATTTCAGTCTTGCCAGACTTTTTCGGACACGAATACACCATTGTTGTGTACTTCAGACGGCGTGCCTTACCTCGACCCTCCATCTTGAAGAATTCGTTCAGAATACGTTTTTGAAAGGGAAATAGTTTAAGAGGCTGCCCTTGAAGACTTCTAGGACGGTATTCTTTTTCGATGATCTCTATGATTGGAGAGTTAGGCACTATAGATCAACTCGAGCAGAACGGCCATTGTCTTTCCGTCTGTATAAGTGTGTTGTTATCTCGACAACTTACTCTTGCGTTGTCGCGTATGCCTGGCTAAGTATCCATGTGATCAATGTCACCAATGCGGCTGTAGTGGCTTCGTGAGTCCACACGCTTTCCCATTTAAAGCCTCCCGGCCATTGACCGGTTGAGCGGCAGATCTGGTAAAATATTGTCACCGCTGTAGCTGCACTTGCACTCCACGCCGCAGCGCGATTACTGTCTTCCTTCGCCCTTTCTTGAGCCGTGACCTGCTTCTGAAGTTTGGCTGTTCGACCTACGGACTTTTTTAACTCTGCCTGGGTTTCGCGTTTGCTTTTAGCAGCCGATTTTGCAGTCCAACGTTCGGCTTTAACAGTCGATTGAGTCTGTTCTAGTTCTTTTTTAAGTGCATCGTAGTGACGGCGTAAGTCACCAAATGAGGCGACGTTCTTGCTATCCGGGTAGTGAGGAGACATTTTTTATCTCTCCAATTCGCCATCAGAGGGCGATGATACATTTTAGCGAATATTAACTCCAAGAACCGTAGCACCGGCACCCCCTACTCCACCACCTCCACCAATCGGAGGTCTGTTACGTGTTTCACGACTAACACGTTCGGATTTTCGTTTAGCTCGTTCGGCATCTAAAAGTTCTTGTTCGGCACTCATATGAGACCAATCTTCTGATAGTGATATGGCCTTTCTGTAAGCCCCACCCACAGTCAATCCGTCCTCAATAGCGTTCGGAACTCTTCTATTAAGTTCTTCCATAAATCGAACTACGTTGTCTGCTTGTCGTTGGGCTACACCCATTACTGAGAAGAATTCACCCATAACTCGAGGCGAGGTCATACTCAAAAACGCCAGACCACCTAGAAAATGCTCAGGACTTAGGGCGTAAGCACCGTAACCTCCCAACGGTACCCCCGAAATAGCAGCCGAACGACCGATTAATCCCTTCGGGGCCCTTTGAGACAGGGCCAAACCAGCAACTTGATCCATAATAGACCGACCACCCCCAAGACGCACCATTTCGTCCATGACTTGTTTACGAAGATGAGCCGTGGGAGAATCTTTGAGAATTCCTGTAAGCTTATTTAGAACTGCTTCAGGATTATCTGAGCTAGCCGAAAGAACAGTATCGAATTGTTTAAGTTGTTTAGACATATATTCATAAGGTTCGACTAATTCATTATAACCTTCTACTTTACGGCCTAACTGATCTCGAATTACATCGTAAGCATCGTCAACAATCCCGTTTGATGTAGAAAAACTTTCGCCTTTTTTATGGAACTGTCCAATACGCTTTTTTAGCGCATCCATTTGAAAAATGCTATTACCTTCCCAAGTGTCTAATTCACGTACCAGTTTAGTTACCATATTACGTGAACCTGATTCACCAGGACCTATAGTGCTTTGACTAAAATCGAGGATTCTATTACCTGATTTGTCAAAGGTAAAATTAATCCTATATCCTGCTAAATCTTCGAACAGGCTATAAAAGATCGCATTTCGAATAGGCTCCATACTAAGGGTTTCCCCTTCATACATACTTAATTTTCTTATTTGATCTTGGTATGCTATTCTTCGAGAATCAACAACACGCTTCATTGAAGCACGGAATTGATCAATCACATTTTGAGCGCCGACTTGTTCACGTAACGCCATAATGGATGCAGGACGGCGACCGTGTGCGGGTCTAAGCTCTCTTGTTCTAGGATTAAGAACAGGAGGTGTTATAGGTGATCGTGACGCTTCAGCCATTTGACGAAAGTGTGGAGATTCAAAACCTGTAAGAAAACCGGCACCAAAAGCACTAGCTCCTTCGACAAAAGCGCTGGTCCCTCGAGCACCCTGTCTAACTGCTTCGGAAGTTACTCGCACTGGATGCATCCTACGAATACTAGCTCCCACCTTTGCCATACGTGATGCAGGTCCTCCAATAGCGCTAAGATCCAAAAGAGTTCCTACTGGATCTTCGACAATTTGTCTTCCTGGATTACGCATTACTTCAGTAAAATACTCACCTACTGCACGAGCGATCTTAGCATTTTGGGTTTCTTCCCCTGCAAGGAATTCAATACCCGAAGCATTACCCGCAATCTCTCCTGCTCCCGCAATTCCTCGAACCATCATTCCAGGGACAGTTTCATCAATATTGTAAGAAGGCTCCATGCCTACAAGGTGCTGGGTTAGGGCAATTCCAACCTTCATCACGTCTGCCCCTGCATCAACCAAAGCACCCGCGCTTTTAATAGCTGAATACGGGGCATTTCCAACTATACGCATAGCATTTGCGACCCCCATATCAGTAGCATGAGGATCATACTTGAACGGAGGATCATAATAGGGCTCACGCTCTTCAGGAATGTATAGATTATTAAGCCAATCTAATTCAGCCTGATCTACTGCTTGCTCAGAGCGCGTTGGAATTTGAGTGGATTCCGGATGGCTGGGATGCATTATTTTGTCTCTTCTTGGTACAGAATTATTTCACGTCGGCGTTGAAAAACAGATTTGACTTCCTGATAATATGCGTGAGTAGTATTGGCTTTCATCCAAGCGGATATATCCGCCAATGGTACCGAGGGATCTGCAGGATTCATAAGCTCACCTTCTGGGGAGCGCAAATCTTGTATTACTAGTTTCTCAACTTCTTGACCCTGCTCATCAAGTGTTTTTGTAACCGTACCTCCCGCCGAATACAAATCCCTCATACTCTCAATCAGAAACTGAACCATTCGAACCTTATTTTGAGCCACTACAACTGTATCAGTTAACTTAGGCAACATTTCTTTGTACTTGATTGTATCCTCTTGACGTAGAACGCCGCCTTCGAGGAACTTACCTACAATCTGAGTTGTAAGAAGCATTCGAGCTTGGAACGTTTTAGCATCCTTATGATAAGCATTCCATCCAAGAGCTCGACCCATAAACGGTCCCATGACTTCTGCGTATTTTGGGTCTTTGAGATATTCATCAACAAGTTCCAAAGCTAACAACGGGGTTGCAGCCTCTTTCGCACGCCGTTCAAATGCTTCAATAGGCTTATCACCTAAATCCATAGAGACACCGTAGTCATTCAAAAGAGCGCCCTGCATAGTCGGTGTCATGCCATAAAAGGTTCTTGTACGTGCGTCTTTGCTAAGCGTTTGAAGGTATTGAAAAATACCATCATTTTCATTTAGTACAGGCGCTACCGCTATGTAGGCTTCTTTTACTCGATCAATCTCTTCTGGGAGAAGAGGGCGTCCCATATTAGCCGCCAGAACTTCTAAGCCTGCTTTATAGCCACTATTTTCAGCCGCTCTTTGACCTGCGTCAATAAAATCAGAGAGTACAGGGGGTGGAGGTTTATAATCCGAACCCACAATTACAGGCTTCCTTGTAGTAGGATCGGTATAATAAAACGTTGAGGGATCACCTGAAACAGGTTTAAGGGTTATATCCTCCATAGGATCAGGAATCAAATTTAAAGCCATCTCTGCTGGATCAACCAAAGGATCAAGCAGTTGTGCGTCCTGAGCGTATCTTACTGCGTTAACCAAAAGCGTGTTATCACCAGACTCAATGGCGAGCTCGAGGCCGTACTTAGCGCGATCCCTAGCAAATTCAGCTTCCCTTAGTGTATTCTTCCTCTCCTCTTCTTCCCGCTCAACCTCTCTCTTTCGCCCTAATGTTTGCCTGTTTATAAGGTCTTTAGCCCATAATGGCGAGGTCTCAGCAGCGCCCGCAGCAGCCTGATTAATCCCTGGACTTAAATTCTTAAGTCCCTGACTAAAGCTTTTAAGAATATTTACCATTTTATGTTCCCCCTATCCCACTCAACCCTAACCATTGTCCAAGGGGCGAATTTCCAATACCTGGAGTCATCAACAACTGCATAAGACTTTGTGTTGTACTTGGCCCTCCTGCGGGAGCCGCCAAACCTGACGCACCGCCAGAAGTTCCTGTTCCGGACAGAACACCCATTAACGAATTTATTGCAGCGTTCTTGTTCGCAAAATTAGCGTTATCTAGAGTGTTTTGCAGGCCCGTTAGACCCATGAATTGAGCTAATGAACGATCTTGTACGCCCATGCCCTGATTAAAGATTTGATTCATAAGCGCGCCTTGTTGACCACCCGATTGCATTTGTTGAGAGAAATCTTGTCCCAACGCACCGAGTTGTGCTCCACCCAGAGCTTGTCCAAGAGAGCCCAAGGCTTGATTCTGTGCAAGTCCCTGTCCGAAACCTTGACCCTGCCCTTGAAGTTCCGCACCAAACTCACCTTGTTGACGCCCGATTTCCCCCTTCTGTCGCCCAAGATCCTGCCTACCCATTTCACCTAAGGCTCCTAGCATGGGTGTTGTACCTCTTGAGAGCGCGTCTAAGGAAATTCCAGCAAGCGCGGCCTGCTGTTGATTTTTAAGTCTATTCCGAGCCTCAAATCCCGGTGTAGAATTTACAACGCCACGAGCTGCCTGCCCGGCTCGAAGCTCGTCCATAGCTTGTGTATTTTGATCACGAAAGCCCTTTAGGAGATCCCCAAGAAACGGGAGATCCTGCTTTCCCGCTAAGATGCCTGTAAGATTCTTTCGAATATCAGTTACATCACCACTTTGCCCGAACTTCTTTGTTAAAGAGCCTCCGAACGTAGGATCAGCCCCCGAGTATGCATCCAGTCCTCTAATCCCGGCCCCTGCCCCTGTAACCATCCCCGGAGCCTGGCTCCAAGGAGTTGCCCAATTTGAGGTAAACCCACCCATGTTCGGAGCGCCTTGAAGATCACTCAAAAGCGTCTGTTGCTGATCAGGTAAGTCACTCACACCGGGCAGTGCGGGTGTCGTATAGTTTAATGGTTGTTCGTTCGGTAGGGCGGTATCAACAGGCCCATTATTAACTTGTGTCATACTACGTGTCTCCGTTGAGCTTGAGAGTTGGACATATTGGGAGGAGAAGCCTGCTTTTCATCAATGTCAGCCCAAACATCCCGAACAGCACCACGATCAAGGCGGTCAGCTTGAGAGGAGGACCTAACGGCACCTCGATTAGCTTGAAGATTAAAGTTAGGAGGAGGAGGAGTAGGAACAATTTTCCCTGAGCCGTCTGACTTATCCTCGTTAAGTACATTATACTGGAATCCACCAGGCCCAAAGCCCCATCCTCCGGAATCTCCTAGAATAGCATCGCCGTCGTCCGAAAGAGTGACCCCAAAGACTCTTTGGAAATCCCAAGGAGATACATTAGGATGTCTGTCTTTAAGAGCATTTATCCACGAATTGACCATACCCTCTCTTGATTTTAGATCAATGCTCTCCCAATTTCCTTTCTCAAGAATCCAATCACTTTGCCCAGGGTTATTGACGCTGTTCTCGCCCCATACCGCTAATCCATCAGATGTACTCAGTGTTTCATCTATTTGCTTATAATCTAGGCCGGTATCGGGATGCCAACTCCAATCGTTCTCCGGTCCAAATCCTTCCTTGAGAGAGACGCCGAATACTCTCTCGAAATCTGCGGGGGTTACATCATTATGAGTCTCTCCAGCCGATTTAATCCACTGATCAACAACGGTTTTTCTAGCGGAAGCACTATACTGGTCCCAGTTATCTTGCATGAGGTGACTCTTCCGAAAGTGCCCAGGTCGTCCGTGTTCATCATAAAGTTTTCGGCCCTCAAGCTGAGATATAGGATCATCAGATTTAGTAAACGGAGCAACGACTGATCCAGGATTAGCTATCTCCTGATTTATCTCTTCTTCTGTTGGGTCTCGGCCAAGGCGGTTGTAGATATTATCTCGCGCCTCTATTCTAGCAGGGCCAGAAGGGCCGCCCGCTATTGGAGAAGGTGAGGCAGAGTCAAAGCCCATTCCTGCACCTGCAAAATCACCAGGACCGCCAGCATCAGAAGTTTGTGAATCGTCATCTACAGAGACAGAACCGTCCGATACATCAGCACCCTCTGATAGCCTCCGTCTTCGAGCCGCTTCTGCACCCGAAGTTTCATCCGGATCAATGCGAGAATCCAATACTCGATCCATTAACGCCGGAATCCCGCCCTCAGAGTAAATTCGAGCCAAATCTGCATCGTTCACACCAGAGTCAATCACTTCTTTATTATGATCCGCATACCAAAAGAAATAATCTCCTGCTGCCCCGAGTCCTTGTTCGTTCGCAATCAAACTTGTAGCCGATTGAGGATTCTCTTCAATAATCCTTCGAACTGAATAGTAATTCTGCGTTCCACCCAAATCGGCAATATCTTGTCCCATTTGAGTAATTTGATTTGTCCAAGCTTCGGGCGTCAGATCCGGATTATTTTGCTTGGCCCATGCGTAGCCATCTTCAGCGCTAATGATTCGATTTTGAGTCGGGGGTAAAAGTCCATTCCTCCGTGCCCAATCTTGAACCGCGCCATCCAACAGAAAGTCATCCACTGCCGCAATTACCGAAGTGGTCGCACCCGGTACGCGATCTCTATCGAATATATCAGTACCCGTACTGGTTGATCCCTGAACTAAATCTGTTGCCTGCTCGGGAGTTAGTCCAAACTCGTCAAGCTCTAAGGGATCTTCCCCTACCTGAATTATACTACCATCATCTGCGATAACGGTTTCACCCACATCAGCAAAATCACCCGGCCCACCCTCAAAATATCCGCTATCTTTCGTCAGGTTATCCCAAAGTTCAGGATGCTTATCTTGCAGATAACCTTCTACAAAGCCTGCTAGATCGCCTGCGGCACTTAAAGCTTCTTCTCCGGCTCCTCGTAAGGCGTTTGTGATCTCTTCAAGAAGTCCTGAATCACCTGGAATACCTAAGCCCGCAAAGATCCCCGGAAGGCCGCTAAGATCGAGTTCTGGGAGGTCTGGAAGGTCTCCAAAATCTGGAATTCGATCTGTTACGTCAAAATCAATACCAAAGTCAGGAATTCCATCAATTCCCAACAGCCCTTCAGGAACATTTAAATCAAAATCGTCCAGATCTGGAAGATCAATATCCACATTACCTAAGTCACCAAAGTCAGGCATAGAAAAGTCACCTGAAGTAATATCTGGGCCTGAGATGCCAAGAGCACCAAAATCAGGCATATCAAAATCACCTGAAGTAATGGTTGGACTTGAGATACCTAAATCACCGAAGTCAGGCATTCCGAAATCGCCTGAAGTAATAGTCGGGCCTGAAATTTCAGGAGTGCCAAGATCTCCGAAATCAGGCATTCCAACACCACTTAGATCGTACTCGAATCCTGGAGGATCTACCTCAGGGAGCGCACCAAAGTCTGGCATCCCTGTTCCACTCAAATCATAGGAAAATCCAGGGTCAACCACACCCAAATCCCCGAAATCAGGCATACCAAAGCTGCCTGAATCCAGACTTACGTCCGGAAGAGCCACATCTATATCAGGAACTCCACCGGGCCCAAAACCCTCTGGAGTAGTTAAATCCAAGGGAAAAATGGGATCTAAATCTAAACCAGGAAGATCTATATCAGGAACTCCGCCCGGTCCAAAGTCTTTAGGAATATCCACATCTAAGGGAAGATCTATCTCTGGCACATCTATGTCCGGTACATCTACATCCGGAAGCCCACCCGGCCCGAAATCGACCGGAATATCCAAATCAAGGTCAAGCTGAGGCCCATCAATGCCCACATCGGGTACTTCGAAGTCCATGCCCGGACCTTCATAATCACCGGGACCTTGCGGTCCATCAACGCCTCCAGGCTCATCTAAAAGCTCCACTGTAATAGGATCATCATCTATAGGATCAATCGGCTGAATAAGATCAGGATCTTCATCGACAATTAAATCAGGATCTTCACCGTCGTCAGTGCCCTCATCATCATCATCACCATTATCGCCCGTAGCGCTTGGAATCTGTAGGTTAATTGGGGCCATACCACTCTGCATATCAGGCCCAAAAACCTGTGCGCTACGGGCTTCTCCGAAAGGGTCAAAAGGCTGTGCGGAAATCCGCATCCTCGGAGCAGCTTGCTGTGACTGAACATTAGTCATAGCAGAGTTCATTGCATCAACTAGAGGACCTGCAAGAGTTCCCGTTTCAGGGTCTTCGTACAGACTAAGTCTATTTCGACGTTCCATATCCCCCATAATCAGATCGAACATCTGGGATTGTTTAGTGAACGCCTGCTTTTGTTCTTCAGAGAGTTGTGGAGTGGAAAGTCCTGCAGGGTCGCCTACAAGCTGATTTCCAGCCCACATAGCGGCCAGCCACTTCATCCACTCTGGCATCCCTCCGGATTCTTCTTCCTCGGGCATGTTAATTTATCCTTAAGTCTGTCATGTACTAAATATAACATATCGAAGTACTAAATGATATCATTCTGGAGCTTGTTTGGGGATTACTCAGTGCTCCCAACTTCCATAACTGCTAAAATGAGCTCGATTAGCGCATTAACTTGATCAGGCGCTAACCAACCAAACGCAGCAATTACTCCGACGCCGGCAGCTACCAGGCGGGTATTTGGAGCTTTAACTGGGGCTCCATCTACTTGTGTTCGAACAATACCTGCAAGTCTTCCAGCGGATTTCAATAACGGGCCTGCTTTTGAAAGCATTTCGAACATTTGTTATTCCTTTACTTGTTCACCCATCAAAGCCTCTTTAGCTCCCATAAGTCGGTTACATATAGGATCTTGAGAAATTACTATGTTTACTCGCTCTTGAAGCTGATTCTCTAAGATCGCAAGCTTTTCTTCGATGGTGTGTTTTTTAGGCTCTTCAACTTCTTCAACTTCTTTAACTTCTTCCTTAGTGCTCACAAATTTCTCCTTGTTATTTTGAATAAAAGGTGCGGAAATGGTCATTTCCTCTTCGGCTTCCGTGTGTTGGTCATTTTACGGCCCGACCGCTTGGCCTCTTTCTTCGCCGCAGCCTTCCCTGCCTTCGTATACGCGTAATGCTTACCGCCTACCTTGGGCATATCATACCTCCTTATGCGTCAGTGATATCGGATAACTGCGTCACGGCAGTCACAGCTGTATTTGTCACCAGCCATGCCTTCAAACCGCCGTACACGGTCGCTATGTTTGTCGCAGCGGGATCAATGTCGGCCATCGAAAAGCGGTCCACATGGGTGCTCTGGAGGAAATTGTCACCCTCTTCCGGCACGTCCGCAAAGACCTCGATGTCTGCCGTGAGATACCATGTTTCTGGATCACTCTCGCGGTTCTTCATGATTGATATCGGCCCCAGCCGCACATAGGCATTGGTGACCGACAGTTCGCCCCGCATCACGGGACATGTAAATCGAATAGCCATTTTAATTCTCCAGTCGGTTAAGCCGCTGCTCCAGCAGGGCATTCTTGTTTTGCAGTTCCTCGACCTTCTCGGCCAGTTCCATGTCGCGGCAGTAGCCCTGCCAAGCCTGTCCGACGAGGGCGCGTTGGACTCCAGCCCCATTCACCAATCCCCGGTGTCCCTTGGCCTCATCTTCTGGCGAACAGTAACCGACTAACCCAGACTCGATAAGAGTGTCCTTATTGTAATTAACCATCTCGTCCCACTTGGATCGGACAATGGTCTTTGGGTCGGAGGTTTCAAGAGACATTGAGCGCAGGAGGGTCGCGTCCTCCCAGAGGTCAAACGCCCCCCCGTCACTGCCGTCGTAGTGGTAGTCTCCTTCGGCATCAATGATAAATCGAGTGCTTAGATTGTTTTCAAACGAAACGATATTCGCACCGGCATTAAGACTCGTAACGGTGGTCCCTGTGCGCGTGGATGCATCAATGCGTGTGCTTCCATGTCCTGAGCTTGTCTTGGTGGTGTTCACGCCAGCATAATGCTTGCCATAAATTCCCAGTCCCCCCCAGCCATTGCTGGTTCCCGACTTGCCCTCGTAGCCAGTTAGCACCACGCCCCCAGCTACGTCACCCTTTGTGACCGTGAAGACCGTATCAGTTTCAGCCCAGTCGGTCATGGTATGATCCATCGAGCTTTGTTTGATCCCTATGCTCTCGTTTGTAGCAGTCCCCTGATTGATCGTCAGGCCCTGGGTCATGTTGGCGTTGGCAATGTCTCCGATAAACACCTTGCCGCTGGTATCCATGACAAAATCGTGACCAGATATCCCGTCTTCGGCAGAAATCTTGAATACTCCATCACCGCCTTCATAGCCGTAGCCAAACACGCCCGTGCCGTTGTTTTCAAAAGTGTTGAAGACCGAATAGCCACTTGATCCGTTGTTCTGGATTAGCTGCTTTCCAGTGCCTTCGATTTCCAACTTTGCCCCCGGCGCAGCCGTGCCAATCCCCACATTCTGCGACGAGTCGATCCGCATGGCTTCGGTGGGGGCGGCTGCACCGTCAGCGGTGGTGCTGAATACCAGCCGGCCTGGAACGTCATTCGCGCCGGGGGTTCCATCAACAAGGGATTCAATTCTCGCGGCGATGGAAACCATATCTGTCCCATCTGCGGCGGCCCAGTCGAATCGTCCAAGATTATCATCATCACTAACAACTGTAGAAGTTCCTACCGTCGCGCTTCGGGATCGACCGAAAGTAAAGCGGGGGCCATTGGCGTCGGCGGAGCGCCATTCTGTAATCGACATTGCGGCGTCATCGGGTCCACCCCCGATGATTTGAAATTCCTGCGTCTCATTACCCGCTGCAATCTGCGCCGTATGCCCAATGACCATACCGTTGCCGTTGGCTACGAAGAGGTCAGCAGACCCGAAAGTCTTTGCTCCCGTAAACGTCTGTGTGCCTGAAAGATGCGCCGTGTCATCATCCAGATAGGCACTCGCCACCTTGGTTCCAGTCCATGTGCCTGTGGTGATGGTCCCGACTTCAGTTATATGAGTCTGTGACGCATCGACACCGATCACCGAACTCGAAGCAGTAAGCCCTGTCCCCGCAAATAGCGTAGCTACGTCTGCCAGATCGCCTTTT
>Ga0080013_1000790_pt1 | contig 43630 bp, 59 predicted proteins | sample ETNvirenome_6_85_FD_69236 | JGI IMG/M metagenome (GOLD analysis project Ga0080013, IMG submission 69236) | Marine viral communities from the Pacific Ocean - ETNP_6_85 (SPADES assembly) (version 2) | ecosystem: Environmental > Aquatic > Marine > Oceanic | place: Pacific Ocean | collected 2013-06-19 | reverse complement strand
AGCCGGGCGGCATATCCCGGCAAAGGAGAAACACCATGACCACGCTTAAAGAGATCAAAAAACACATTACCATATCCGAGGGCAACCGGAAGGTGCCTTTTCCTAATCTTTCGCTGCCGCCAATCAAAACCTGCAAAAAGGGAATTCCGTGCGCTAAAGACTGCTATGCAATGAAATCTTTCACCCAATATCCGTCAGTACGTATGGCATACAACAAAAACCTAAGCACTCTAAAGAAAAATAAATTCTTATATTTCGGATTGATATCAACATATATTGATATCAAGAAACCGTCTTTTTTCCGCTGGCATGTCGCTGGGGACATCACATCAAGGTCGTATTTCAGGGGGATGGTAGGCGTAGCGCTAAATCACCCAAAAACAAAATTTCTAGCTTTTACGAAACGCCCAGAATTTGTTGACCATAAAAATATACCCGGCAATTTATCAATTGTTATTTCGGCATGGCCGACCGTAAATCACCCGAAAACCAGCTTGCCGATAGCCTGGATGCAGGACGGGACAGAAAACCGGATGGATATGGATAAGTGTATACAATGTCCGGGTAATTGCGATAACTGCGGTGCATGCTGGGAGCTAAAGAGACACAACCTTGATGTAGTTTTTGACAAACACTAAACCACAACAACAAAGGGAGCAAAACATGACAACAAAGATTCCGCTATATCAAAAACTGGCCATAGCTATCAGTGCAAGGAACGAGGCTGACATCGACACTCTTTTAAATTATTTGGATTATTTCCTCCAGGAACTTGATTGTGGATGGCTGGAACCACTGGAAAAAAGGTGGATGAAGGGTGGGATATTCAATAATAACCGATGCACAGTTGATCAGGATCAATACAAAAAGCTTATCATCAGGTCGTCCTTTTATAAAAAGGATGAAAATGGGAATCCCACCGTATGGAGTTTAAATGCCCAGAAAGGCAGCCAAGAAATCGACTTTGTCGTTACCGTTAAACCTTCCCTAGTTTGTGGGATTGAGTTAGCCATTACGGGCAGATTCGGCAGGGATAGGCATTGGTTGAAAGATTTTTTATACGAGAATTTCCACTACGCTTTGACTCAAACCATCTAAAAGTATTCAAACCGAAATGCCGAAAAAGGGGGGCAGCATGAGAGTATTAATTGCGTGTGAGTATAGCGGAACAGTGAGGGATGCTTTTAAAGCCAAGGGCCATTATGCCATGTCATGCGACCTGTTACCAACCGATAATGCAGGTCACCACATTCAGGGGGACGTGGGTATTCTCTTCCACGGCGATTGGCGTTGGGACATGATGATAGCTTTCCCACCATGTACAGATTTAGCTGTAAGCGGGGCCAGATGGTTCAAAGAAAAACAAGCTGACGGACGGCAGCAGCAGGGCATTGACTTTTTCATGCTTCTTGCTGATGCCCCGATTAAGAAAATTGCTGTTGAAAACCCGGTGGGCATCATGTCTACAGCATGGAGAAAGCCGGACCAGATCATCCAGCCATGGCAATTCGGTGAAGACGCCAGTAAAAAGACCTGTCTGTGGTTGAAAAATCTGCCGAAACTGATACCGACAGAGATCATCAGAAAAGATGTTTACGCAAACCAGACCCCAAGTGGTCAGAATAAACTGGGACCGTCCCCGGATCGGGCGAAAAAACGGTCATTAACCTATCAGGGGATAGCCGATGCAATGGCTGACCAATGGGGGTAACATGAAAAAAGGAGCAAAAAATGAAACCGATTAAACAGAGATTCTGCGACTTGTGTAGGCGGAAAACAGAGCATTGCGTCATCGATAGTGGCGTGGTCATATGTAGCCATTGTGCCGACAACTGCTGGCTGGATCTGGCTCCAGACTATGAAGACGTGGCGGCATTCGTTCGATATGAAGCTGGGGTGTCACGGGATAGGGCGCATATATTGATTTCTTGATACACAGATGGCAGCCAGAGGACAGAAATGAACCAGTCTGAGAATACCAACCTTAAAAAAGGAGCAAAAAATGAAAACAATTATTATACCGGCAAACAAGTCAGATATGAAAAGATTAGGAATTCAGCCATGGGACGAACAGAAAACAGCGATCACAATCACCTTAACCCCTGCATATGGGAGAGACTATACCAATTTGAAAGACTTGAAAAGAGATTGGAATGCGGATAAAGACTTTATCTTGCAGGCCTTTGGGCATCGATATGATGGGAAACCGGCAAACAAGTCAGATATGAAAAGATCTGAGTCAGGCTATTTCAAGGTGAGATATAACAAGTTGACCAAAGTCGCTATGCTGAGTGTATAATTAACCACATTCCGATTTTTAGCTTAACACAGAATATACATAATGATAATAAAAAATAATAAAAATAGGTAGTTATAGTGTACTGTACTTTCTGTGTTAAGCTGATCGGGAAACAAAGATGGGGCATATTGATACATGGCGTTGGCAAATTACTATAAAAAGAAAAAGGAGCAAGGCAATGAGATCCTTATGCTGTAACTGCGGAAGGGTGAGAGACAGGGAGCTAGACCAATGGACTGGCATTTATCTCACCCCTGTCTATGTGTCAGACATGGGCGTAGTGGCAAAGACTTATGGCTCTGTAGAGGACAGCCATGGTATATGCCCTGCATGTATCAAAAAACTGTATCCTAGCGAGTATGAAACAATGGAAAAGGAGGGTTACTTTGACTGAAATCACTGTAAAAGATGCGATCAGGGTGTGTGTAATGGCATTCTTCATAGGGTGGGCTACAGGTATGGTTACTGCAACCCATGTGATCGAATGGGTTAAATGAGAGCATCCCTTTGACACGATACCTGCGCTATAATCTTGGCATAATTAATCCCGATTACATCGTCTCCAGCTTCGAGATGTTTTGGGTGAAACTCTCCAATAGAAAATTCTGTTGCGTTGCCACGGGTTCTATAGAGAAAAATAAATCCATTTTTTTCTTCAACAGCCTTTTCCAGATTGCCAATATTGGCATACAAATATGGCATGAATATAGCCGTTGATGCACGTGACAAACCTTCGTCAACAATCTTCTTGAATAAAGTAATAGCGCAAAGATCACCAAAGCTGTAAACATTGTTTGAACCGCTACCTTCAGCAACTTTCTTAGATGGCCTGATATAGCCATTCTGCAACCACACTTGGAGCCGGTTCCGCTTTATATCGCAGATAAGCTCTACATCGTGGGAAAGATACTCATCGGGTTCCCTTTTCAGTTTCATGCCAGCATCTCACGGTAAGTGATAAACTGTAACTTATAATTACAGCAAATAACAAAGGGTGTCAAATAGATAGGCTTAATTGTGTCAAAAAGGGGTCACTCTTTCTTGTGGCATGGTTGACACAAGGTTTCAGTGCTGTCCACTAATAAGGTTTCCTTTATCACAGCAACAATCGAGTCCCACTCTATAGGCTCTTTATGATGCACTTCTACCTTCACCTCACGCCCCTTGGCCCGGCTCTGTTTAGCCCCACAGCGTACACAGGTGTACTGGTCATGTTTTAATCGTGCTGCTCTCTCTCTGGAGCGAAGCCAAGTTCTACGCAGACCTGACACAATCTGGCTTTTTGGAGTCAAAACGCTGACCCATCTACATCAAAATATGACAAAATCCATTTAGCTACATCTATAATCTGGCCCTTGGTCATGCGAGGGCTGCCTGTGGGGATGGCCTTCTCTGCGGGTATGTTCTTGCCTTCAACTCTCCTCTGAGGATATGACCAGTCCCCCCATATGCCTGCATCGTTCTGCTTGGCTGTTATCAGGCTGTATGTCCCGCCATACTCGTTTATTGCAACCCCTGATCCATATTCTCCGCTAACCTTGAAAAAGTCTTCTTCTTTAATCGATGGCATTATTCTACCTCCTCATTAAAATGGTTTATGTTCCTATAATTGGCTTTCATGCTTCCAACCTCCTGTTTTGAATGAGAATTTACATCCCTCTCTCAATACAAAATCCACAACCTTTCTGTTAGGGTTATCCTTCCTGTCGTAAAATGCCTTGCATTTCACTATCTTAGCCTTGCCATAATCCATGGACAAATACAGTCGTGGCTTAGCAAGGGTTTGCTCTCCCCCTACACCTGTGTCCCTGTCTCCCCTGTTCTTCTGGATGGCGACAAGGGCTATGGCTCCATCGAGTTTCTGGTGTATGTTCCGCAGGTGGGTGGGGACTCTCCATGCCTCTCCCTCTGGATCTTCCAGATAATCAATTACGTTTATGTTACCCTTGCCTGTCAATAGCTTGTCGTGGAAATCATCATATATATTAGAGAACTCCCACTGTTTGTCCCAATCTGCTATGGTTATGTCGTCAAACTCTTCTATGCGTAACCTGGCCTCCTCTATGCCCATCTCTGAAGACAGGAAACGTATCCTTTGATCCCTTTTGAAGTTATAACGTGTACACGCTAATAGAAACGAGCTTTTGCCTGCATTGGGGGAGCCTGCAACCACCACTATGTTACCGGGATATATCTTTGCAATCTTGCTTAACCCTAAAGGCAACCAGATATCAACTGGCTGGGAGGAGGCTTCCATCAGGCTATCAAACTCCAATGTGGGATCAATGGTTCTAAACTCACCCCTTCTTTTCCCATGACGCTCAATTAATCCCTCTTCGCATAATCTTCCCAGAATTGTGGACACTTTTGCTTTGTTGACTGATGTTGACAAGCCGAAGAAATTGTTGACATCTGTTGAGTAAAAGACTCCTGGTGTTGACAAGACCCAATCTCTAACCTCTTGGGTAAAGTTAACATCTCTTTTTTCTGACCTTTGCATGGCAGAGTCTAACTTAGCATCGGCTTCGGACATGGTAAAGGGTGGATCGCAATGTTGTGCTAAAAATTGTAAGACATATCGCACATTTGCATTGTTCATTCCTCCTTTTACAAGCGAATTTGCGACATGGAAAAGGCTGTCATCTCGCTTTCCTTGCCCAAAACCTATGTTGACTAGTGTTGACTGTTGTTGACTAATGTTGACTAATTTATCTTTTGGCACATCCTTTGCATTATATATACTAGTACTAGATAGAGCTTGTATCAATATCTGTCTATTATCTTCAGGAATTGGTTGCTTGTCAACATCGGAAGGCTTCAGCCCATCCAACCACGCATACTTCTCCCCATTGCCATTCTCACTAGGGGGAACGATAAGGTATCCACCGTCTGCTCGTATATCTACCCCTTCAAGAACGTTAGAACATGTCCTGAAGCCTTCCTCGTATTTGAACCAGTAATGCCACCCTCCTCTTGGTGTGCGACACATGGGTGTCTCAAAGCCGTCAGGCATGTAGTCCTCAAACCTGCCAAATGCATCCTTTGTGTCTACGTCTATCCCTATCATGTCAGACACCTTCCCTGTAATGACAGCAACATTAGCCTCAGGCCACTTCTGCCACCAAGACAGGATCTCTTCTTTCGTGGGTTTCGTGCTCTGATATGGTGTCCACTTCGGTATGTATGGCTTTTTATTCGGCTTTACTGGTATAACGCTATACCCTTTTCGCAATAGCCATTTTGCTGTTCTATATTGTAGCGTATCAGGTTCCATGAGAGTCTCTTCGCCTTAAAAACAGGGAAAGGCACTTCACTGGGATTCCCGGCCCCAGGCGCAAGGATGCACCTGTTGTGAAGCACCTTTCTCTGTCTTTAAAATTTGATGTATGGAATCCGGGCATCCCTTGTCCTTTTATGAAGTTATGCGAATTAAACCACACTTTTTATCTTTTGTCAAGCGTTTTAGGCGGGATTGAATTGAATTTTCGTATATCAAAAACATAGCTATCTGCTGCGTTGCCTGTTTTACCCTTTCGCCTTGATGCCCTGTCTTCGGTATCTATCATAGCAGGATTCTCATCTCCTCGTCTTCGCCCAGATGCGACTTGGTACATATATCACAGTAAATATGTGGTTTGTATTTCCTTCCTTTACAGTCCACCTGTCTGCCTGTCCAATATATGAGTCTCTGATGATCCAGCCCACAGCGGGGACATTTACACAACCATTTCTCGTGTGTGCCCTTCGAGGCTAGCTCGCTAGCTTTCCTCTTCTGCTCTGCTGTGCGAGGATATTTTCCCTTCCTTATGCGATTAATGCACTTGCGAGTTCTTGACTTTAAAGAACCAGAAGGGTTTCTGTCGAAGGCAAGTGTGTTCCATTTCTTACCATTACATTTAGGACACTGGCATGGTTTCAACGCTTTCTCCTGTAAAGATCGTTTATATCCCTATAGAGTCGCTTGCCTGGCTTCCTGCCATGCTCTAGTTGATATATGTAACCCCATGAAACCTCTAATATTCTCGCTAATTCCTTGTGAGAACCATATCTCCTAACCAACTGTTTTATTACTGTTTTTACTTTTCTTGAAGTCATGTTGCGTATTATAGCATACACTAAATGCAAAAGTCAACAGGAAGTTTATTTGTAAAAAGTACAAATAAGTGTTGACAGGAAAAATTACCTGTGATAGAATTACCTCAACATAATCAAGCGGGGATGGTGTAGGTTCCATGGAGAGTATAACAGGGTTCACAACGTAATGGAGTCAGGGAGGGACAATAATGGGTGACTTAGAAGAATTGGTTCAGGCGTACACAAATGCGTTGGAGGCTGTGGATGTGTTTCAGGAATTAATTCTGAACCACAGGGAAAACCCCGAAACCAAAGAAAAAATACAGGTAAGCCTGCGTGACATACAAAAAGGTGCCCACGATGCTTACGATACACTTCTGTGCCTGTCTGTCTTAATGGACGACATAGAAACGACAGTGGAAATGGGGATGTTAGATGGTATGCTGGACAGTGGGCCATGTGTCAGGTGCGGGAGCCACCACCTGCCAAGCATAACCTGTACAGAACACATCGTAACTCAGGGCGAAAGCATGGAGGAAAGATGAAAACTATCGACATCAAAGGCAAAAATTATGTTATGGTCAATGAGAGGGTTCTGTTCTTTCGTGAGCGTTGCCCAGACTATTCTCTCAGGACAGAGATTCTCAAACTGGAGAATGGTCTGGTGTGCATGAAGGCTTCTGTCTTCAACGAGGATGGGGTTGAGGTGTCCACAGGTCATGCTTACGAAGTGGAAGGATCTACTTTTATTAATCAGACCTCTCATGTAGAGAACTGCGAGACCTCTGCTGTGGGAAGGGCTTTGGGCAATCTAGGTATAGGCATTGACACCTCTATCGCTTCTGCTGAAGAGGTAACAAATGCTGTCGCTAATCAGGATAAGCCCTCGGAGGAACCAGAACACGCTACAGGCAAACAAGTTCAGGAGCTAAGAAAGTTAGGTGCAGCTAACGGCTTAATAGAGAAAGATCTCCTGCCATTCATGGAGTTTTACAGAGAGGGGGACAGGCTTTCGTTTAAAGAAGCTGTTGAGTTAATTAACAATTTCAAGCAACACCACGACTTTTACCTGAAGAACCAAGAGGAAGATATTCCAATTTAGGAGAGAGCAATGCCCTACATAAGAACCAAAGAAGCTCAGAACCACATTGATGGTGTGTACAAAAAGAATCTTGAGTTGATGATGAAGAACGATGAGCTTGAGGAACTATCAATGAAGGCTGCTCAAGCAAAACACGAGTTTCTTGTCGCCAATGCTGTAAAGATATTAGAGTTAAAGGCTGGGGGAGGGGCTATATCTCTAATAAGGGACTTGGTAAAAGGCGACAAGCGTGTTGCAGAGCTTCAGTATAAGTGGGATGTTGCGGAGGGGGTACTCCTTTCGTGTCGTGAGAGAATAAAGGATCTTCGCACTCAGATCGACACGTACAGGAGCCTTCTCACTTGGCTAAGGGAAGAGTTAAGGCTAACGAGCAACCAAGAAGGCTAATTACCATACAACACCAAAGCGTAAGGAGAAGCGAAAGGGGGAGTAATGGTTTTTGAATGCACAGACTTTCCTCACACCTGTAGGGTGATTGGTGACAAGATTGCAGAACTGAGCATGGAAACCTGCGAGTGCCAACGCCGTAAGATAGACGAGTTGCTACAAGTTTATGCAATGCTAATTGTACAATCTGCCCAAGAGGCCGAATGACTTTCACGAGGCTAAAAATGACACAATGTACAACATGTGGAGACGACTTTGACAACCAAGACCTGATGTGGTGGGAATCAGAGCTATGCGACACCTGTTTAGAGGCTGATAAATTCAGGAAACCCATTACTCCTCGCAACAATAGTTACCTTAAATGGCTCAGGACGCTCCCCTGTACGCTGTGTGGGCGTGAAAAGATTGAGGGGTACTTGGACATAGTCCCAGCTCATAAGGGCGGTGGAATGGCTCTCAAGGGGTCTGGGTGCGAGGCTGTGCCCCTGTGTGTAGATTGTCACGAGGTTGAACACGAGAAGCCTGCCTGGTTCTGGATCAGGGTGGTAAAAGAGAAAAGAACAAGCAGGGAAGCTGTTGTGGAAAACCTACAGAAACTCTACAAGGAAAGAACATGAATGAGAAACTATATCCTGATGTTACCAAGATAGTTAGGAATTGAATTGAAAGACTCGTATTATAATCAAGCATCCAAGAATTTAAGGCAGTCTGATGACAGTAAACGAATACGTAGCATTGGCGATTGTGGTCGCCGGGGGGATCTGGGGGATCGTTAAGATCATCCGTCACATTTCGACAACGGGATGTCACGGTTTGTCCGATGTCAGGCCGTGGGAGGATTACGAGGAATGAAGGGCTGAAGCGGTTAGGGGTGTGGAATGTGAGATTGGAGGAGATGGCGTGAGATATTTGAGCCTGTTCAGTGGCGCCGGCGGTGGTGACTTAGCATCTCAACACCTATTAAACCATAACTGTGTGGGGTATGTAGAATATGAAAAATACTGTCAAAAAGTCCTCAGACAAAGAATCAAGGACGGTTTACTGGATGCCGCCCCTGTCTTTGGAGACATCAGAAGATTTGTCTCCGAGGGTTATGCTGGAAGATATACGGGACTGGTTGATGTCATTACCGCAGGCTTCCCTTGCCAGCCATTCAGTGTCGCAGGAAAGCAGCGAGGGGCAGATGACGAGCGAAATATGTGGCCTGCCACGATGGACACCATACGCATTATACGACCAGGATACGCATTCCTTGAAAACGTCCCAGGCCTTCTTGTTTCCGGATATTTCGGAACCATCCTCAGTGACCTTCACGAAATCGGGTACAATGCAAAATGGACGGTGCTGGGAGCTTCCGACATCGGGGCTCCGCACAAACGGAAAAGGCTATGGATTTTGGCCGAGCGCGTCAAGCCGGGATTGGAAAGATACACCTGGAATGGCAAAAACAGGGATAAACCCGGATGGAACGACTCGGTCAAGGGTAGATCAGTTGGCAAGGGCGGTTTACGAAAGGGAAACATGGCCCACACCAATGGCAAACGAGCGCCCAGGTGGGCGGGCTGTGACAAAGCTGACAGATGTGATCGAGGGCAAAAAATACAGTCACAATGGAAACCAGAAAAATACAACTGGTTCCCTGAACCCAACGTGGGTAGAGTGGCTAATGGGGTGGCCAATAGAGTGGACAGACTTAAAGCCATTGGCAATGGACAAGTTCCGCAAGTGGCTGCAACTGCCTGGAGGATATTAACAGGCGGCTAAAGCTATGGAGCAATCAGAGAAACAGGGTCGACAAGCCGGCACGTTCCCCACGCTAGCTTCATTTTTATTCCTGTATGAGGTTGAAGTAATCAGCGCACCTCAAGGTCTATAAGGTCTTGAATAAACTCACAATCATCGTTCCCACACAATAAATGCTTCAACTCCCCAGAGTCAGGACTCTCAACAGCTATATACCATAACTGCCATCCACAGTCAGGACATTCACAATAATACCCAACATCCTCATGTATTCTTGTTATGTTCACGGATTCTTCTCCCGCGATCATTACGCCTTGCATTATCACAACTCTTACACACGTTACACCACCCATCGTGGGTGTTGTTAGCCTTGTAAAACTCTGTAGGATGCTTCCATATACGACAGTCTGTACACCTCTTCTTCTCGATCCTGTAAGGCTTTTCCCACGGCACTATAATTTTATTGCTTTGGCTCGCTGGCTTGTCACGTGTATAATATCCCTGTCCCATGAATAGCTCCCATCATCCTCTACGTCAAACCACACTAAACCAAAATGTACAGGCAATGTACACACCCTGCCACCAAATTTAGTCGCTGCTCCCTGTAACGCAGGCAACGACATTGCCAGATAATGTGGCTCAAAACAACCATGATGATGATGCACATGACCTCGAATAAATACGTCTCCCCTGGGCTGGCCCTTATCCATTTCGTTCCACAACAGGTTGGCTAACTGAGCCTTCTCTAGCTGGGTGTTTCTTCCATAGGCAACAGAGGTGCCTCCTATATGATGCTTAACGTCAAACATTAACCCATTAACGCTTATCCATTCGTGGTCTCCAATGGATCTTGCCCCTATTTTATCAGCCACCAGCTTCTCCCAGTCCTCTCCTGAGGGAGACGAATGATATGCTGTTCCATACACCATTATAGTGTGTTCTGCTTTGACTGTGTTTAATGCTGTGGCAGCCATTTCAGACTGGAGCCTCATGTCTGAAGTGATTAATTCAGACCCTCCACTCCTCTGCCCTTTACCATCAACACAATCACCAACAACGATAAGCGTATGAATTGGCTGTAGTTTCTTAATACGAGAAGCAAACGCCTCCCATAGATCTATCTGGAGTTTATGATATCTCCTGCCAGGAATGGCAGATTGATATTCTGGCGGTGTAAGCCCTGCCCTGTGTCCACAATGTAGGTCTGCAATGGTAAGAACACGCTTCATACTCTCCCCAAGTTTGAGTTAATAACACGACTCCAACTCGATTATATACACGCCAAGAGCTTCAGCATCCTCTTGAGTAAAGCAAACCTTATCCTCGATTAAAACAGGATTAAGGACGGGTGCTGTCGGCTTTACGGGTGGAGCGGTTGTGCAAGCGACTAAACCAGCCCACAGGATCGCTGTGTAAAGCATTGCGGTCAGCCTGAGACGCTTGCAGTTTCTTCCTCTTCTGGTGTTGAGTCCACGCATAGGCTATAGCCTCGAGTAGCTTACCTAGCCCTTTGAAGAAGGCTCTCATTTCTTCTTGACTAAATTAGTCAAGATGGATTTAATGCCATCTACAAGAATGTCGTCCCATGTGGCAGCAGACAACTTGACAACCTTCTCTAACACCATGAACCCTATTAGAAAATATTCCCAATTTGCAAGTACAAATTCCATATTGCCCCCTAAAACGCTATGTTAAGAAACACTATCGCTAACCCTACCATTAGAGCAGCGAATGTTCCATTAAACACTATCGAGCCTATAGCTCCTGTACCGGGATGTTTAAAATCCCACACAACATTATATACACACTTTACAGCTATTGCCAAGACCATGACAGATAATATCAAGAATATAACCATGTTACCCTCTGTGTCTTCGAGTTATCCATGTCAGCGTGAATGAATGTCTTTCCTATCCCCATTCGTCTAAATCCTGCTAAATGAAGAGACTCTATCATGTTATATCTCTCACTGGAATTAACACAGGCTATGTCACAAGCCTCCCCCTTAGGGTGAGAAGAGCCTATCCTTCCTCCCACTTCCAGGTTATGTTTCTTACACCTATATCCAGAGTTAATAATAAAAGGTATGCCCGCTAATGTTCGAGCCAGAAAAACCATGTTTACAAGCTCTTGTTTTGTCTCGTTTTCACCACAGCAGGGACAGACAAACTCTTCCCTCTTTATCACATTAACCCCTTAACCCCTAACCCCATAATACCCATGGCAATAATTGCGATGAACCACCACGCTCTTGCAAGAGACGACTTAACAACGGCTAATGTTGTTTTAAGACCTGGCTTAGAGTTACCCATTATTGTCTCATGGAGATCTTTTATAAGGTCTGTCTGGTGTTCAAGTAATCGGCTAATAACAGCTATGTTTGTTACCACCTGTTCAAGACCTGCTCTGCGTTCATCTGGCATATCGTCCTCCCAATGCGTCCACTCGTGCTTCCAGGGTTGCTATCTCTGCGTCCTGTGTGTCTACTCTGGCACCACTTCTAATACAGGTGCTTCTGGTTCTATCAGAGCAGGTTCTTCAATTATAACTTCAGGCGCTGGTATAATTTCTGGCTCAGGCGGTGCCACATACGTTTTGATAATATCTCGTTCAGTAGATTTCTCTTTGTATGCTTTCTTATGTATGTAGTAGCCCTTACCGTGCATTTCTACTTTCTCTTTTGTAATGCCTGCTTCTTCCTCTTTGTCAACATTCTCGTGCTTTGCTTCCAGCTTCGTCAAGTCAGGCTCAGGCTTGTTATGTTCTGGAATGAGTCGCCCTTGACTGTCTGTTCTCTCAATGGACTTGATAAACAGGTCAGCACGTTCTGCCATTACAACCCAAGCAACCCTGTCGTTAGTATCTTCCTCGCATAGAATTTTAAACAGCGCACCGTAGATTTCTCCCGGCTTGGTTCTTACAAAACTATCTTGGTTTTGAAGTGAGGTTACTACAGCGTTTTGGGTTAAAGCTTGGAAGGTTCCATCGAGCATAGGGTGGCTTGTACTGTCCTCGTTTAAGTCAACCACTTCGTCACATCTTCCCGTGCCTCGATAAATAAGATCAGCCCTCGGCCCCTCTATTACCATGTGGTAGAGTTCTTTTTCTGTTGGCACTACAGGATGGTCAATCTGAAAGGTTTTGGTTCCTGCGGTGAACTCGTTGACCACATTAACCCTACCAGAAGAACCTGTAATTCCAAAAAGATTGGCAGTTTTACCGTCATAGATGAAGAAATTGCGAAACTGTGTTGAGCCATTTTGATACCCATTATAATTAATCTGCATATTTGCGGCACCGTTTGTACTATAAGCTGTATTTAAATTTGAACCACTCATATACATCCCCTGCGCACCTCCTGTGTAAAAATCAAGGATGTTTGCTGCTATTTCGTGGACATAGGTATCACTACCACCGTCAAAATATAAACTCTGGGTTGCTCCTATTGAAATATCGCCATCGTTCTCTATTGTGAGGGCGGTTGTCCATGAAATAGCAGAGTCAACAGCATCGGTTCCGGCTACATAAAAGTTGTGAGTCCCGCTGTCCCCGTCATGCTCGTACATTGTGGCATATTCGTTCTCAATACGCTTCCAAGAACCGTCATAGTATGCGTTGTGTGCAAAACCAGATGTTGCATCGTCTTGGTTGATAATTCCAGTCCTGTCGCCAACCTGCAACGCTTCCCATCCAGCAGCCCATCCCTCAGGCGTAACCCCCAGCCCTATGTTGCCACTCACATCTAACTTTATCCCGTCATTGAAAGTAACAGCAGCACCTACAGCAGCAGTACCATATTGTATCGTTAAAGCATCTTGATATTTCTCAATGTTAAAACTACTACCTGCATCCAAAGACTTATACCCTGAATTATATTCTGCATCAAAACTTATAGAAGAATTATCCACAGAATACACAATAGTGGAAATACCACCAGCAGCATTGGCTTGAACCTGTAATTGGTTTCCAGATGGTGTCGCTGCTGAGTTAATGTGAGCAAGATAGTCAGGACTCGCCGTGCCTATGCCGACATTGCCAGTATTACCCTCCACAACAAACGCTGTAGTGTCTATCGTAAAGTCGTCACCGCTTGCCGTACCCAAGTTAATGTCAATCACCCCGCCTGTGTCTACAGTAATAGCCCTGGAAGCAAATAGAGTTGTGCTTCCAAGGTCAAGGCTTGTGCCTGTCGCTGCGCCTAATGACAAAGCAGCACCATTAAACGTAACATTACCTGTACTCGCAGCAACAGTCATAGATAACGTGCCGTCCTCGTTAGAAATACTATCAAGCTCTATATCTCCCACACTTGACACAACACCATCACCTGCGTCCACTCCAACACCAGCAACGGCACCAGTGGAAGTTATCGCCCCGCTCCCAATAGTTCCAGCGTTAGTTATATTACCAGAGGTGTCAAGATCTAGGGCAGAGGAAGCAATGGAAACTGTGTCCCCACCATCCCCAATAACAATTCCATCAGTACCATCAGACACCTGACTGATTGTAGTGGCTCCCCCATCAGCAGTAGCAATGTTAAGGTAAGCTGCTGCGTCCACAGACATCTTTATGTTTGGAGCAGTTACATCCACAATCGTGTCCCCTGTTACGTTCAGGGTTCCATCTGTAGACTGGTTTAAATACGTACCACTATCCCCTATCTGTAGCTGTTCGTCTGTGGTTCCAGTTAGCAACACGCCTGTGTCAGCAACGTGGGTCAGAGTAACATCCTGATCCTCTCCCAACTGAATTAAGGCAGCGTCACTATCTAACTGTACATCATCCTGTACAATAACATCGTCAGAAGCTGTCAGGTCTGTACCTCCGACAGCACCCGTAGACGTAATAGCCCCACTTCCAATTGTGCCAGCGTTTGTTACGTTACCGCTTGTGTCTATATCAATACCATCAGAAGCAACACTGAAGTTATCCCCACCATCGCCTAAAACCACAATTCCATCAGCGTCTAGCGTACCATCAACCTCAAGCTCAAGGTTAATTAAAAGACCTGTATCGTCTACATGAGTTATGGTAGCCTCTGTTGCGTCCTCCCATCCTATAACGGTAGCATTATCTAACCTCACAGCCCCAGCATCAGCAGGGTCACTCCCGATCTGGATATTGGTGTCAACCTCAACAACGTCTGTCTCTACGTTAATCGTGCCAAAATCCACAACTGTTACTCCTGTGGTACTTGACACAACAACCTCGTTGCTCGTATCGTCCAAGTTAAGGTTTAAATCCTCATCGCTTCCATTACCTTGACCAGTGAACGTAATGTCACCATCATCAGCGGTTATCGCCACACCCGCTGAAGGATTTAAGTCAATCGTGGTAACGTCAACAGTGACAGCCTCGCCACCCTCAATGACAGGATCTCCATCGACTGCCCAAGCATAATCAGTTAACAAAAGTGTTAAAAATAACACCAGAACGAAACGCTTCATATCATCCTCCTATGATCCATTATTGCTTCTGCTTAATTCAGCAGCTATATTGCTTCCCAATCCAATCAGACTTATTGTATCATATTGATTGTTCATGGTAAAATCTATCCCAGAAGCTAAATTCAACTTCGTAGCGTCATGCTTGACAACAACAGTTCTGGCTGTATTGTTAGGTCTTAAATACACCACCTGTCCCTTTGGCAAGCTCGTTAATATGTCCAGATCGTCACTGGCAGCGTCACTCTCTGTATCCACTGTGTAATATCCACCCTGGGTAACTGTTATGCTCCCAGTGGAGATAGTCTTCTCTGTGCCATCTAACGTGCCTGGAGAATAATGATATAATATCTCCCAGTTACTCGCGTCTGAAATTAAAGCCACAACCTCGTTCACAACAGAAAACGTAAAGGTCGCAGAGCCGTCTACCGTTTCAGCCCCATCACCATCTATGTCCACCTGGTTGGTAATGTCTGTTGCCTTTACGATTACTATTCTCCCAGCAGTTGCTGTGGCTGAAGCCTCCAGAGTGATTGTAACTGTCGCTCCAGATCCAGAACACGATATGTACGTGTCAGCAGCAGTAACTGTGTAGTCTTCAGTTTTAGCTATTCTGGCTATTTCTTTTGGGAAGAACCCAGTAGAGACTGTGTTAGACCATGTGTTTCCAAAGTTCTCAAACACATCCTTTATAAAGCCTAAAGTTTCCTCAATATCAGGCACATCATTTGCTATCTGATTTGCGAGGGCTGGAATATTGTCGTTAAATTGATTTGCCATGGTTATCTCCCATTCTCATCCTCTCTCAGGAACGGCAACCCTAGGGCAAAGGCTCTTGCACCCAACCTGTTTGCTGCCTTCTTGGTTATTGTTCCAACATCAAAACTTTCAGATAACGTTCTTGCAACTTGAGGATCATACAAGGCGTTCCTCAAGAGACTCTCAACGTTAGTCTTTGCTTTGCCATATAATATCCCTCGACCTATGTCAAAAAGCAAATACGACTTGGCTACACGCCCCGTCTTCAATGCATACCACCGAGTACTTGCTTGTGGGATTTTCATCCCCATAATACGCTCTAATTCATCAAGCGGGCGAGGAATATACGCAGTCCCCTTTGGTGTCTTTACAGATTCCACCATAGCCCTCATAAGCGTAACGTCTTCAATGTCAGCCATGTGTTGGGGAGAAAATACAACGTCAAGAGACTTGCGGTTATTGATAACAAACTTTGCTGTATCAATAGAGGTTCCACTCGTTGCCTTATCCCATAATGTTCTGCGAAGCCCAGAAGAAGCGTCTGCATCCCTAGATACAAGACTATGTAGTTGTCTCATTTTTATTGGGCTTTTAAGAGCATCATTTAGAATCTTATCTACCTGCATATCCCCTTTGGAATATTTATTTAGCATCTTAACAAGCGAAATATCCTCAACCTTCTTTTTTCTTCCAATCAACTGTTTCTGCCTGTCAATTAGTTTCCTCTGTGCCATGGTAACAGTAGAAACCCGCTCTTTTATATTCGGAAACTCGTCTAATATTGGTGCATTTTTCTTTAACCATGTAGCCAGTCGTGCATCAGAGATTAACCCATCATTTCCTATTGTGTTCCTCATGTTATCCATAACAGCACTTTCCATCTGACCCATCATAACAGAATCTTCTTTAAAGATAGTATTAAATTGGTTGGCAGCAGAGGGGTTATCTAAAAACACATCCGCAACAGACTCATCCCTTGTCCTGTAAAAACCAGTTCCATCCCTATTTTTAGACTTAAACATCGCACCGCTTTCAAATGGAGTTATATATTCGTCAAAATAGAGCTTTCTGAACTGTTGATACTTTTCGCCAATAGCACCCCCAGACTCATCCATGAAAGTGTCTATATCTGCTTTTAATTGAACAAGCGTTCTTTCAAGTTTTCTATTTGGTTTGCTACTGCCAATTGTATCCAAGAGTTCGTCCGACACTCTTTCTCTGAGTGCTTTTATGTCAAGAAATGTAGTTTTGTCCCCCTTGTCAGATATAATTTTCCTTACAATCCCAGGCATAGAAGACTCAGAGTCTTCAAACCTGCTCCTTGGCTTATAAGATTCCTTAACCCCATTTTGCCAACCCTTAAACTGAAGAGTTAGGTCTATATCAATATTAAGATCGTTTGCCATAAGAGACATTTCTGCGCTCTTTGCAGCCTTTGCTTCCATTATACCAGCCCTGATTATCTTCCCATTATCTATTCTATTTATTGTTGGTAAAGAATCAGCCAAATCATTTTTCTTTTGAAGTACCTTCCCCGTCTGCATTTCAATCGTATCCTGTACTGTCTTCGCCCTCCCACTTGCTATATCTATAACGTATGTAGGGTCAACATCTGGTGCGGTTAAACGGGAACCTTTCCATATTTCTATAGCTTCCTTATTCTCATTTCTTCTTGCTATGGCCTTATTGAGTAAGATGCCAGAAGCTTCTGCATCGAGATGTTCCTGCTGCAATATTAAAGTTTCGTTTCTTGTTGCCTCTGCAACAGATGGTTTAAAACCGGGCACTTTTTTAGAAAGGCGTATGGCATCATCAATCCCCTTCATCGCATCATCTGATAATGATCCAACCGTTTTTCTTACAGCTTTTGTGGCTGCTGCAACCTGAGCCCTTGGGGTATATTTACTAACAATATTTGTTGCGAGGCGTCTGGCCAAACCATATGGGGTAAAGGAAAAAAGCGTTGGAAGAAAACCACCAACCAGTCGGGCTGTTGTTTCCGCTTCTTTTGATTCTGGCAACGCCTCATTCGAGACACCCGCCCCTAAACCAGCGCCAGTTGCTGCTGTTATTTCACCCGCTGTCGCAGTTGCTGGGGCACGACTTACTGGGTTTAACACCTGTGATCTTATAAACCCTCGTATCCTAGGCAACACTTTAGGGGCTAAGGAGGCTGTCCTACCAGCGGCTTTCAAAATGGCTGCTGCCGGGACAGCACTCGCTCCGACCTCTTCTGACGCCCATCCGATCAGCCTCCCCCCAAGCGTGGGGGGGGACCTTACAAATGGATCTCCGAAACCAGGGATTTTTTCCAACTTTCCAAATTGTTGTTTTATCCAGTGACTTCCGAAGATTGGTTTCTCAACACCACCTCCATAGGTTTCAGCGATCATGTTGCTTATATCAACAGGTGCTCCAACAACAGTTGCAATACCACGACTAACCCCACCCCCAACGCCATATAAGTAATCAAGAGCAGAGGTGCCTTCTTTTGGTGCTGATGCCCATAATGGCCCTTTACCAACTGACTCTTTTCCCTCGCTAACAATAGGAGCAGATTTCCACGATTCTGTCGTTGGCGTAGGTGCCTCAACATCCGGTAACACTGGTGCTTGTGCCATGTCTTACTCCTTTCTTATCGTCCCAGGGGCTGAACCCCGACACCAGATCGTTTCTCTTCTAAAAACGGACTTTGGCCCGCTCTCATTCTCATTTTTGCATGATCGATCGCTTTTTGCACTATGCCGCTTGTCGGCTGGTTGCCATCAAGAAGATACTGCAACTCTTCCTCTGTTAACGTCGGCACCATCGTCGGGATCTGTATTTCCTTTCCGTCAAACTCCACCCCGATTGAAATCTCTGTAGAAACCTTTCCGTCTGGCCGGTTTAGAGGTCCAAAGAATCCCTGGCCCTTCTTTGTGCCATCGGCCCGGTTGCCGTATCCAGTTTCAAGTGGTTTTCTCCTAAGAATACCATCTGGGCCTATGAATAACGTATTAGGTTCTAAGTCTAAAAAATCTTCCTCAGACGAAATCACTTGAATATTCTCTTTGAACTTGTCGGACAGGTCTTTGATGGCGGTCGATGGAACACCTAAAATATCAAGAAAGTGTTTTATAGCTCTCGCTTTCTGTTTCGCGGCTTTTCTCATTCCAGGAGGGAGAGTTCTATTGTCCGAATCCGCATTTTCGGTCTCAAGTCGTTTTGTCAGGTAGGCGTTTATGGCTATATGCCGCATCCGTAGCATTCGGGCATTATCACCTATCCGTGGTGCTATGTCAATTTGCTTCTCAATCCTTTTTTGTTCCGCAACAGCATACCTAGGATTAAGGGCTAGTGCTCGGATAAGAGCCTGTTGGGTGGCGTGGACGTACTGCCTAGCATAAGCTGTCTCCTCTGAAATTGGCCCCCCAAAAACACCAGAAATTATACTAGCGCCTTGTTTAAGGGCAGAGACAGGCCCAGTTGAGACATCAGCCAGATCCCAAAGCGTGGGGTGCTTTACTGGTTCCTTTCCTTGCGATTTTACTGTGGGTGGTTTTCCTACTACATTACCTGTAGAATCAATGGGTAGAGGGACTGTGGGTGTTTTTCCTACTACATTACCTGTAGAATCAGTGCGTAGAGGGACTTGTGTCCCATCAATCATGTCTGTTATATTGCTTTCTCCAGTAATTGGATCTGTCGTTATTGACCTTGTCCCAAGAACAATACCAACAGCTTGTTGTGCGGGCAAATTGGGATATGCTGCCATCAATTTTTCTATTTTAGATTGAAATGTCTTTACGCCATTGGAGCTTTTCTTCTCTTGCCTGAGCGACTCTGGATTTCTAACTATAACCGAACTACCATCCTTACCTGGCATTACAAGCCAATCCCCTACTACACTTTTACCTTTTGGCTGTCCTGGCTGATTAACTCTCTCAGCCTGGCTATATAGATTGGTACTACCACCAGATACCGTAGCTTTTGGAATTTTCTGAGAATCATTAGCTATTTTATATCGGGCATTTTCAGCATTATTTTTGGCTACCCAATTTGTCATACGTTGTTTCTCATCCTCTCTAGTTGCAGCGAGTGTGTCCTGTTCCATCTTATGCTGATACTTCTGCATAAACATCTCCATCATCATCTTCTGCGCCATTTGAAGACTACCACCAATGGGATCTTTTTTCTCTGGCAGATATATTGGTTGTGGCATTATCTCCTCCTAAACTAAAAGCCCATAATAAACAGCGTCTGGTCTGCCATAAGAGTCATACGCTACAGCATCTGGCCTTGTCAAAGCAACCTCTTCCGCTATGAATCCAATCCTTTTACCAGGGGTGTGCTTGTACTCAAAGGACACTAACCTCTGGCCATTAACATATCCAATATGTTCTATATTCTTCTTGTACCTTCTCGAACTAATCTTACTAATCTTATCCATCAATCCTCCCCCAACAGCCATGCCTGCCCCTGTTCCAAGTGCCCCAATTAGCTGAGACCCAATCCCAGGAGTACCAGGCGTAACAACAGGACTAGCGTATGTTCCACCCACCATGCCAGGCATAACAGCCCATGGGAACCTCTCCTGCTCTAACTGGGCTTGCCAAATAGCCTGATCGAATCCATAATCCTGCTGTTGCTGGTTGTACATATTCTGCCAGTCACCCAAGTTCTCCTCCTGGGCTTCTCCTCTCAGGGCTGCGTTCTGAGCGTTCTGCATTGCAACTTGAGTAGCTAATCTCTGGTTCTCGTTTCCTGCCCATTGACCCTGCATTTGATTCATAGCTCCAGACAGGAACTGATTCTGCTGTGTCTGAGCCTGAGCAATTCTATTCTGTTCAGCTAAATTAGCAGCAGCAATAAACTTGCGCTGGTCTGTCTCTGCCATAGAGTCAAACTTATTCTTCTCTAACCCAACATTAGCTAACCTCTGAACCCTATCTAGTTCACTCATGGTTTGCCATTGGTTAGAAGCTGCCTGTTCCTGGGCTGTCCATTGCTCCCTGCTCATTTCCATGTCTGCCCATTTATTATCAATGGCTAACTGAGCCTCTGAAGTCCACCTGTTTCTCTCCGTCTCGCTCTGGGCTTCCCATTGTCTCATACCGTTCTCTCCAGCAGACCTTATCTGATCTCTCTGAAGCTCTGAGGCAGCTAACCACTTGTTCTGCTCTGTTTCTGTAGCAGCGTCATACCTGTTCTTCTCTATACCAATCTCAGCAAGACGCTTGGCTTTGTCGTTCTCGTTCTCAGCATCGTACTTCTCAGACGCTAGATCTTCATAAGCCATCCATTGGTTTCTGTCCAACCCAATCTCTGACCATCTTTCGTTCTTGGCTAACTCAGCAGCAGTCATAAACTCGTTTACCCCAAGCTGACTCTGCGCCTGCCATTGTCGCCTGTTATTCTCAACGTCTGTATATCTTTGCATATTCTGTAACTCTGAGGTGGCTATAAACTTATCCCTCTCATTCTCGCCCATGGACTTCCACTGAGACTCGCTTACACCAACATCAGACATTCTCTTGTTGCGATCAAGCTCGCTCTCTGATTCCCACTTGTTTATACCCATCTGGGTGGTAGCGTCCCACTGGTTTTTACTCAAACCAATGTCAGCGTATCTTTCGTTCTTAGCTAAATCAGCCATGGTGTTCCATTTGGCTGTGTCATTAGAAGCAACAGCACCAAACCTTGCAGCTTCTGTACCCATCTGAGCCTGTGTGGTTTGCCTCTGTATTTCAGAGGTGGCAATAAACTTGTTCTTGTCTATCTCGCTCGCAGCATTAAACTGATCCTGCGACACGCCTATGTCAGACAATCTCTTGTTATGCTCAAGATCTGTCTCAGCATCCCATTTGTTAACAGCCTGTTGTTCCATAGCATCCCATTGATTCTTGGTCATGCCCAAATCAGCGTAACGCTCTGCTCTGGCAGCTTCTGTAGTCGCTGACCATCTGTTAGCCTCAGCCTGCTGTGTTCCACCAAACTTTTTCTGCTCTAATGCAGCTTCATATCCTCGCTGTCCAACACCAAGTCCAGCAGCAGCTTTCCATTGCTCAGACTCTTTGAGTGCCTGACCGCCAAACTGGTTTGCGCCAAGTTGCGCACTCCACTCCTGAGCCATGGCTGGCTGTAACATATTCCATGCCTGCAAGCCTAGCTGATTAGCTCTCTCAGCTTCAAACTCTCCAATAGCTGCCCCTGCTGCCCCAGAAAGACCACTTGAAGAGCCTAACTGTCCAGCAGCACCCATTTCCTCTAACATCTGGGCTTTAGCTTCGTCATAAGGAGCGTTTAGTCCCCTCATTATCTCAGGGGAGAAATTCTTTAACCAGTCAGCTCCAGGCATCATGCCCTGAGCGTCTGGAACCTCATAACCAGCCTCTCCTATTTCAGGAACGTCAATCTGATCTGGAAGCTCATAGCCTGCTTGAGCTAACTCTGGAACCTGATAGTCTGTTATGTCAAATGTGGATTTACCTAATTCTGGTCTCTGATAACCACCACCCCACTGATCTGTGGGAAGATCATATCCCTGTGTTTTATCAATCTGTGTTGGATCATAACCCTGAGACGTTAATGTGGGAGTGTCGTAATCTGTTAATCCATACGTGGCTCCCTGCATACCAGGAAGATCATATCCACCACCCCAGTCAGGCTGTCCTACATTATAACCCTGAACAGGATCAGCCATTCTTGTGCTATAACCAGGAACTTGTGTTGACTGTGGTAAGTTATAACCAGTCAATTCGTAGGGAGAAGGCCCACCATATCCTTGAATCTGATAATCTGTTAAGTCATATTGAGGTGTCTGATAACCGCTTACATTATAACCACCTACATCATAACCTCCAACATCGTAACCCCCTGCGCTTATCTTACCTGGTAATTGCATCCCAGGAATGTTCCAGCCCTGAGGAGTTTGATAGTCTGTTGTTTGATATTGAGAAGGATCATAACCCTGAACCTGACCAATGCCTGGGGTTTGATACCCATAAGCCTGCCCTGTTGGGGTCTGGTAAGAACCTATATTCTGATATGGAACTCCAGTCATTGTCCCTGCCATTGATATGGGATCTGGTGCCCAGGGAGCTTCTGGAATGTTCCATAGCGGGCCTTGTGGTTCTTGGTTCTGGTTGGGATTATAGTTAGGATTAGGCATAGGTCTTCCACCTGGGCCTGAGGTTATCGGAAGATTGGTTGCCCATTGATTGGTTTGTGGTGTTTGGGGAACCCAAGGCGCACCAAGATCAAGTTGTGGCTTAAAACCTCCCCATATCCCAGGAGTTTGGGGCGCAGGTATAGAAGCAACAGGGTCAGGAGAATAAGTCGTAGCTGTAGATACAGGTTGTACGGTAGGGCGAGTCGGTGCGTTAGGGTTTAGTGCATCATAATTTCCCCTGTACCAGGGAGTGGGTGCCTGCTGTACAGGCGCAAAGTTACTCATAGCACCGAAATCAAATTGTGGAAGTTGTCCTAGTGGCATCTTGGCCTCCTATTTGGTTTTACCCATCGTCTGCATAACCTGCTGGATATTTGGCTGTCCTCCAGGTTGATTGAGGAATGCACCAATAAGATCGCGTGGCAGGGGGTTTGGAGGGCTCTGGGGCCTGCCTTGGGGCATCCCTTGCAGGGGGCTCTGGGCACCAGCTATCTCTTTCCTGTACGAATTAAATACCTGTTGAGCATTAGGCTGTTGCTGTAGTCTCTGAGGAGGCGCAAAGGGACTCCTGTTCATGCCAAGCGGGGGTTGCTGACCACCAGCGTAAGGCGCACCACCCAACTGCGGAGACCTGTGAACACGTGGTTGGTATATGCCCGATGGATTCATAGCCCTGTTAGACATAGCTCGGATAAGTGGCTGAATTAACCCATACATCTCCCTCTGCTCTGGACTCTGAGCATATTCTATCTTTGGATCTGAACCACCACATAATGCAACCTCACCTTCATACTCAAAAGAGTCTTCGTAGGTTACATCGCCATTAAGATTCATCCTCACTTCATTGTATATTTTCATTTCTTCTCCCGATTACCTGAATAGAGGTTGTTTTCTCCATTGCAATTCCATACTTTGCTGCATACTTTCTGAATATCCTGAAAATCCTATCGTTTATAACATTCGCTTCATATATTAAAGCGTTACGATTAACTCCAAAATCGTGAAACTCCTTGGCTAATAACTTCACAGGCTCTGATTGCTTTGTCCAATTATATATAGCATCTAAATAAACTGTGCCTGTGTATGGAATAGCCTTTGCCATCCAATGAGCAAACGCTACAGGAGCAACACCATCAAACACTACCCAGAACTCTAACATCTCCCCACCAAACTGCACTGACTGCTGATAATACGTTAATAATCCTTCGTATGTGAGTCCTGGTACTTTCAGCTTCTTATTAAAGTCATTAATCTTTGGTGCAATCTGGCTTAACCAGAGAGCATTGGTGATCTTAATAACTTTCATTGAGTCCCCCTTACGTTTCTCCTACCTGAACCAGTGTTATGTTTAAATGATCTATACCTAATGTGGGTGTGTTGTTGTCTGTTGTTCTTACACTTACCTCTACATAAGCATTGTCTGCCAAATCCAGTATAGCAGAACAGCCTATAGCCATGTGGTCATTTGCCTTACTGGTCTCTACATGATTTACGCCAGCGTCTGCCTCTATACCGCTCACAGAAAACGTAACCTGTATATTATCGTTGTCGGCACTATCCTCTCCAGATATATGATAAGTAGCCATGAAAATACCAGGCTCAGTTACTGTTAACTTCCCACTACCATCATGCGTGACGTTATTAAGTTGCCCGTCAGCCATGTCAGAGTCTGAAATCTTATACCATGTATTCTGAACAGCACTTGCCTGACTCCAACCCATCTCATTTCCATAACAAGACCCATACGAAATCGTAGATGTTGGATTAGACAACACATACTTCCAATTCGTGCCATCGTAAAACAGGGGAGCATTATCGTCAGAATCGTAATATATTAACCCCTCTTCAGAGGTTGGAGCCGTACTCCTGGGCACCAGCTTTAACAGATGATACGCAGGATATTTCAGGAAGTCATATAGATCTTCTATCCATTGCTGAAATTCCTGAAAGTCTGTAAATCTAGGTGGAGTGTTCAGGTTCACCTGTCACTCCTCTGATCGTACTTAAGCGTGATTCCATGCACCTCGAACAACTCACTGGCTCCGTCAGTCCCCCACTTTATCTGATGGAGTCTAGCGTTCTGGGCAACATTGACAATTGGCCTTGAGGGGCTGTTAATTGATAACGAAGGCATGGCTGTCCAACTCGCAGCCTCAACCTCCCCAACTGTGTCCCCACCTCTCCACGATACGTCTATACTCCAGTCTCCTACATTACCGATATCAAACCATATTTCCTTCAGGAACGTGTTTACCTCAGCACTTCCAAAATCCAGAATGGGTTCTATTCTGTGTCCGTCAAGAGCAGACCCGTCTAATGTTTCTCCTGAGTGATGGTACACCTGACCGTCCGTGTTCCCGTACATAAGCCTTTGCCTCTCAGAAGCGTAATACGACCATGCCCTTGTCCCTGCGCTACTAAAGATAGCACCAGTTCCACCCAAATCAGTAATAAGATTGTTCCAGGTGTACCCAGTAAATGCCTTCCAATTATCCACAGACCTCATAACCTTATCTTCAAATCGCCATTGGCGTGTATCAACATTGAAGAATAACAGCCTGTTAGGGGTTGTGGCCCCAATTAAGGGGACAGTCCACACTATTTCCCTCGTCATAGGCACAAATGTGCCCACAATTAAGTCGTAATATGTCGTGTTAATCGCCTGAAGGTCAGACTCTATATCTTCAGATATTGGTCTTCCACCACTGGGGAACTCGTTGCCTCCCCTGTACTCACAGAAACCATAGCCTGCATTGAACATATAATGACTATTCCCCACAGTTACTATGGAATGAGGGCTAGCCGTTCCCTGGTCAGCAACAACCGTATTTAAACGAAATGGAAGCTCGTAGTCAGGATAATATACCAATTGGTTGATAGACTTTTCGCAATATATGAAAGCCCTGTCCTGACCCATCGTGGCCCCACCCGTAATGGGATCGTCATTTGGTACGTACAATTGGTTCGCAGCAGGAAAGTTCATTGATGTGATTGCTGTTGTGGGAAATGACGTAGACCACCTTATATCAATGCTGCCATCTGTCTGATCAGAATATAACCCAACCACCCTTCTCTGAAAATTCATTAAATATCTGAACTTAAACTCTGTCCCAGACTGAATTAACTTCGTCAGGTTAGCATCACCATTCTTCCATTTATAAGGGGTATTCTCTCCCCTGTCTGCAAACACAACATAACTACCAACCCTTATGACAGAGTACAAGTCCTTGTCATCAGTGGCGAATGTCGTTGACCCGCCATCCTGTTTAATGACAGGATCAAGGGCTGAGTCATAGACAAACATCTTCCCGTTATCGAACATGATATAATCTCTGTTTGTCCCATCGTATAACTCGAACAATCCCAGACACTTAGTGGCTTGAGCATTGGCTGTGTTAGACCATTGCTGATAACCATACGACTTTGTGCAAGCGTTCCTCTTCCTGTACAGGTCAAAGTTTAACCCACCAGCATCATGGGTAATACCACCCTCGTAAAACATGGAAGGATCATTTGCTGGCACATCTGTCTTTCTACCCAAGAATGGTAATATCTTTAAAGATTCCATTATACTTGATTGTACCTTGCAGTATATTCCTGCTGCCATGTTAATGCTTGGAATCCACTGTTAGCCCATCTCTGTTTTCCACTCTGTCTTCGAGACTTCTTAATCCCTGACATCCATTCACCCTTAAACAGATTTGCCTTCTCGTACTCCTGTAGCAACAGAAATGACTGATACGTAGCGAAGTCACATATCTTAAACCTCATTATTTCAGGAAGATAGGACACATCTGTAGGTGTGGTATCATCCCCACTTCGTCCATATTCCAGCTCAAGACGATATACACCACCTGGAGGAGGCACAAGCCATAACTCTCTGTCTTTTGTTGCAAAGCCCTGGGTTTTATTATTGCTTTCTTCGGAAGGATCTGGGAACTTTAAATCGAATCTGTAGTTATCTAACCAAGTTAGGAACCTATCGTTGGTTATGTCTCGAAGGCGTACCTCACCGCCTGAATAATCTGCTGGCATTGCATACCGATAGGTCGATGCTACAGTGTCAGCATACGAATACTTTCGTTGCCACGAAAAACCAAATATTTCGCACAGTTCTTCCTTTGCACGAATTAACTCTTGCTGCACTTCTGTTGTGGAAGGGGTAGTCGAGGAACTCAACGTACCCCTTTGTAGTTTACTTTCCACATACGTTGTACAGGCTGTTATGGTATCAAGAGTTCCGGCTGTAAAGGCGACAACGCTTTGTTCTGTCCACGTTGTTGATAAAGCCATGACACCCTCCTATTGGAGCACTACAACCAACACCCCACGGTCTATAACACTTACATTTATACCGTCTGCATCAGTGGTCAGTGGGGGATAGTATGGCCCCATACGAAACACAACCGAGTCCAGATAGCCCACATCCGTTGTTTTGTCGGCCTTTACGGTTATAGTCGCACCATTTATAACAATAGAAAGATCATCACCATCAACGATATCAGCACTATCATTCACCCACATAATTTCTTTAATCTTACTCGATACAGCGTAGGTCGCAGCAGTATCAAAGGTAATGGGGTTGCCTGTTAAGTTGTTAGCCATGTCTCACCCCCTATTCCGGTGAATTTACCGCTGCAAACCAAAGAACCGGGACTGCCCCACCATCCTGCACTCCAGACACAGTACCTTCTGCTGCTGTTTTCAGATGAACAATAAGTTCCTGATTGGTGGTAATATCAGTTGGTGTGGTTGTACCGGCCCATTTATGACCGACATCTCCTGTTAAATCACAGGTGATAATAGCAATGGAGGTTCCAGCATCAATTGATGCCAAAGGAGCAGTACCTATCTTAATACCAAGAACAGGCTCTGCTGTCGCTGCTGCTGTCTTTGTTCCCTGATCGTCAGATACTGCAAACGCTTCACACGTTATTAACCTCGAAGCCATTGGTAGCCGGATGCGAGCCTGAATTGTACTCGCAGAACCGTCCAGATCAATATATCTAAGGTTTGAAGCTGCCTGTCCCAGTGCCATCGGGAAATAGGGGAATAGCACCCCTCCACTGTTGCCAAAATCAAACAACGGGCATAGGTCATTATATTTACTTCCTAAAGACATTCTAATTCTCCCTTACTCGAAGCTTGTGCCCTTCCACAGCCACTTCTAAAGGAACCACATTTATCCATGGTACATGAGTAGGTTTCACTCTTATCTTTGTACCTTCCGCTTCCACAATTTCGGGCAAAACACCGAGTATGCCATCTTCTGTGGCATTGATAAAACTCCCAGGACTCTCATGTTTGTGAGCGTACTGGACGTAGGTTTCTAACCATGTTTTGTACATCCATAACACTGGAGTACAGTTTGCTATCTTGTAATTCATGTCCAAGGCGAAAAACTTCCCCTTAGAACTCTCTTCTCCTGCATCGCCATACCCACGACCCTCTAAATAATAATCATCGTAATAACATAGCGACATACCGCATACTATGAAGTGACGACAGTTTAGGTATTTGTAAGCCCAAAGATAAGCCGTACTCAGAACATTGCCACCGCCAATATCAATATCAGCTTGTCCTTTCCAATCTTTTCTTACAAGCTCATTGAACTCTTTCCCACCGCCCAACAAGTAAAACCTAATGTCTCCCTTCCATTCTGCCAACGCTTTTGGCGAAGCAAAAGGACTGGAGATGAGGGTTATTCCTTTTGTATCACAACCCTCAAAATCTTTAACTATATGATCCCCAGCGTCCACGACTACGCAGTATTCAGGATTTAACCCGTGGTCGAGCAAAAACCTCAATGACGTAGAGCAACAACTGAGAATAAAATTCTCGTCTAACTTTTTAAGCTCCTTCCAATTCTTCTGAATTGCAGGTGAGCCTCCTACAAGAACCATAACTTTGTGATTGCCAGATGTGTTCCTTATACAAGGTAACATACTGTCTTTATTAATATTATAGTTCTTAACCCACACCTTGTCCTGCGCTTCTGTAATGAAGTTCGCATTAAGCAGGTCTTGTGGATCTATCATCCCATACTTTTCTATCCCTAAATCAGATCCTACAACCTTATCATAGTAATCGAAATTTAGAGGAACTAGTTCGTCCACTTTCTCTCCCTTCATCCACCGTGGAGTATATCAAAGGTGAATCCCCCCCGTTTAATTGATCGCATCGCTCACAAATTAAGCCTTCCAAGTCCCCTTCCCTGTGCTTCTTCCTGATTCTCTGAAACTCAGAACTCTTTAAGATGACACTTATTTTGTCCTTGTATGTGTCACCAACTGTTAACTCACCGTCAAAATCAAAGCAACACACCATCATCTTTCCGTCTGCATTGATCTGGACTGGGCCCTTCTCTGGTCTACCGCACGTTTTAAGCGTCTTATTTAACTCACGATAGTTAATTGCCCCTGCCCAACCATGAGGCTTCCACACCTCAATGTCTTCAATGCCAGTTGTATGCCACCCTCGTACAATTGTATCAATTTCCCGATCAGCATACAATCCTATGGGGATAAACGAAAGGTCAACTTTAACAGGCTTTCCTAGCTTCTCATTTAATCTCAGGAATTTAATTATCCTGTTACGAGTATCGTTCCATTTCAGGTTCCTGTGAACCTCTTCATACTGTTTACCAATTCCGTGTACAGAAAACCTTATGTGACTCAAACCAGCGTCAATTAACTCAGTCCCGTTCTTAGCTGTCAGCAAGCTACCGTTTGTCGTGATAAACGACTCAATTCCCATGGCTGAAATGACCTTGATTTTATCGACAATCTCCTTGTCCATCAAGGGTTCACCATATCCGAAAGCAGATATTAATTCTGCCCCCATGTCGCAAGCCTGTGTCGCAATAGTAACAAAGTGTTTCAAACTCATAGTTACTTTTGGGCGAGTCATTTGGTCTCTTGGACAGATTGTACAATTAGCATTGCATAAATTTGTAGTTTCTATCCTGACTTCAGTGTTTATCAGCTTCATATTTCTTTATATGATCCTGTATAAACAAAACCCTTTCTCGTTCACTTCTTCCAGTCAGGTTTATGAGATCATCATAATACTCTTCAAGAACCCTTAACAGCCCCCTGCTTACAGAAGGATTGCCATACGTGAAGTCCCTATAGATACCCTCTGTGCTGTAATCTACCTTTTCAGGCTCCTCACGAATTTCTCCGATAACCTTCCCCTCTTCTCCATGCCAGTGATAATCTTCTTTTCGCACTCCGTACACAAGTCTGGGTACGCTCTTGTGCCTTGTGGTGTGTGAACAAGATAATTACCGCAATTCATGGCACAGAATGTCCTCTCTTCAGGACTCGCTATCTGTGGCATTTAGAACCCCCTTTCCTCCACTGGAAACTTGTTTCCACTAGAGATTTCCTGTCTCCAGCCATGTCTTTCTTCGTTAAAATCTGTGTTGAAATCATCCCTGAATGGACTGGGATCTAATCTGTATCTGTGGTCATGGCAATAACGACATGGAACACCAGGATCAGCATCTGTCCCCATCTTTGGGTTCCCCTCTCCATAACCCACCCATTCAACAGGATTATCACACCTCTCCAGAACACAAATAACCTTTCCCCCACCACACTTCTTGCATATACCTAATGGATGAAGTGACGCAAAACTGTGACAACTCGGGCACCTTTTCCTGTTTCCACTACCTGGCCCATTTACTGTAATGTCTGTGGTGTCCACAAAACCCCCTCTTTTAACATCTCTTTTGCTCTATGAAACTCGTCAACAGCGTCCGAAAACCGTCTTGTTCTCCACTTGTTATTCGTTAACTCGTCCATTAATACCCAGTTATTACCCTTGAACTTGTCTTCATAATCCGTCACGCCTTCTCGGATATTCACACCAAGGATACCGCCCTCAGAACAATTGTATATCTTAAATTTAAACTTAGCGTCCCAAAGTATTAATGAGTTTGACTCTAACCAGCTTTTATATATGAAAAGCTGTGGACTCGTGTAAACAATATTAAGGTTTACATAATCTCTTGGAGTTACAAATGTGTTATCTTGGAACTCCAACCCAGCCCACGCAAACTCGTTTCTCGCCTCATCACGCTTGCTCTTTATATTGGTAGAATAATCACCATCTGCGTAATAAGTCGTACGTCTTTCTTTTGTTGTCCCCTCCATCGTAAACGACAGATCGTTACCCACACACATCCAGACAGGTGCTCTGAACAGTCCAATCGACACAGCAAAGGACATATTCAATATATTACCACCCTCTGTTACACAACTGTCCTTGGGCATATCTAAGCCAGCGTCTTTAAGAAACCCCCTGACAATCGAGTTCTGTTGTGACACAAACCTTACAGGCCCAGGCCACTTCTCAATCACCTTCGGGTGCGTGGTAACAGCAGCCATTAGAATCGTGTGCTTACCATCATCCCCTACGTCAAACTGACTCACAAGGTTCTCTGAACCATCAGCCACCATTGCAAAGTGAGGAATAATTCCAGCCTCTAAGCATGGCTTAATCTGATGGTTGGAAGCCATGAGAATAAAGTCCTGATCTTCCGTCTTCTTTGAGCCATCTATTAAGCTAACCAGCCTTAACTGATCCTGGTTTTGCTTCAGGTTTGGCCCAGAACCTATTGCAATTACTGCCTTTCCTTTACCAAAGTCCACCATTCCTTCATTCAGCCAACCATGCTTTGGAATGTGTTTCTTGGCATTTGTAGTAACATTGTGCTTCCAATCATCGTGTAAATGATCGAAGGTTTTCTTATCTGCCCCCTTCATATACTCTAAAATGTTTGGGGGTAACACCGCCGATATTTTGGGGTGCATATCAACCAGCCTTTCGTAATCTACGTCAAGTGGCATCTATTTTACTTTCTTGGAAAAATATCTTCCGTGTCGTTTATATATTTTATAACCTTCTCGCTTCTCAGCAGCCGCTGTCAATGCCCAAGTTTTATGACCCCTGCCCTTCAATATCATACCAGACTTTGGTTCTCGTGAGGGCAAGTGACCTGTCTTGTCTGGACGTACCCCTGCTTTATGAGCAGTCTCGTAATCATAGTCAGGGCCCTCAGCGTTGAATTTCTTTCTAATTCGTTTTCCTGGTGGCATATTTAACTTTCATGCCCGCGCCCCGAAGGGCGCGAGCGGTTAAGGTTACGACAGGTTAGAGAACATACCATGCTGTCCAAGATTATATCCCTTAAACTCAAGAGAACACTCAGAAAGAAGCTGGTACTCTACGTAATCACCAACCTTGCCTAACTTCTCAAGGATGAACTTTCTTCCCCTGAGCGGAATGAGTTTAATCATACTCGCGCTGAGGACAAAAGCATACTTCTTCGGCACCCAGCGAGACACAATAACGTCAAGCACAGGGCCAAGATCCGTCAGATACTGGGTCGTGTAATACCCAGCAATTCTCGTATCCTGAGATGTACGTTTCTTAGCAACATCCCAAGAACTAATATCCTGCTGTCTGTCAAATCCACAGACGACACAATCAGGTACACCGCCCTGCTCCATAACACCCTTCACAACAGTATTCAAACGAGCCTCTGTCAATGCGGTGTTGGTAGAGTCAATGTGCGTTCCAGACTGTCCTCTAAGGAAGTCAAACACGCCGCCCATGGTCTGGGTTTCTACGCTAGATCCTGTGTCCTTACGACCCAGAAGAGCGGTACGTTCAAGCTCACGTTTGTACTCTTTGGTTCGCAACTCGATCTGATGCCGTAGCTCATTGCCCACGGCGTACATCTCAGTCGCTTGGCGAGTACCTGTAATCCTAACGTCCTTTCTAAATATCTGCGTCTTGTTAGACTGGATTTGTCTCGGTCTGGTGGTATCGTCCCTGGCTGCTGACCCCTCAGGAACAGCATTACCAACAATAAACAAAGTTGCAGCGTCTGTAATGGTTTCCCCTACAGTCGTTCCACTCATATAATCGAAAGTAACCGACCCTGCACCTATACTAAGATCCTCAACAATCATGTACCCTAACGCAGCAGACTGATTATCATACTTTAAAATCGAACCAGTATGAATCTGGCGAAGAGCCGTAGACTGGGCACCAGTGCCGGAGGTTCCAACAACGAAAGCAGAAGCGTCAGACGCAACAGCTCCACCATTGGAGAGAATGAGATAACCGTACCCAATAGAGTCGGTAATCCACTCGATTATTTTATTGGACGCAGCAGAGCCGTATCCAATCTTGTTAATAAAAGGGGTGTCTGCAATGTAAACAGCGTCTAAAACGTCACTTACATCCCTGACATCCGTACTTGTCGTAATGTCAAATGTGTTCTCAATCCCCGCTGGGGGATTTAATGCCCACGATGAAGCCATAATATCCTCTCTTATATTTAACCGGAGGATTACCTATGCGGATTGGTGATTGGATCACCATCTGGAATCAACGCTCTTAACACCCCTTGCCCATCCATGTTCTTTTTACCCTTCTCGATAGCGTCTCTGCGCTCATCTTCTGTTGTTGGAGGGGTGGGTGTCCTGCCATCCCCAGTAGCGACTGGGGCTGGAGAAAGCGTTCTTCTGGCGTTCTCCGGTATTGAATTTATCGCATTTTGCGCTCCCTGAGCTACATTCAACAAGTAATTCTGGTTCAAGTACAGGTATAACTTTTCCATGTCTGTCTGACCTGAGGCCATAGCCTGTTGTACCTCTGGCTTTGTTAACGCTTGGTCAAACGCTCCCTGTAAATGGTTCCAGTTAGGCATACGTTCCAGCTTAGACCTCTCTGCCAGGTAACGCTGTTGTCCCTGGGTTTGAGCAGTCTGCATGTTGTTTACAAACTCCCCAAGAACACTGTACATTTCCTTTCGCAGATTAATAGGCTCCTGCTGGTCAGGATAATAATCCTCTGTTGCCTGTGGTTGCTGTGTTGCCTGTAACTGCTGAGAAAGCTGCTCTACTTGTCGTCTCAACGTCCCCACCTCATTCTGGCTGTCCCCATAACCCTTCTTAAACTGGTTAAGATCGTTAACCAATCCTTCAACGTCATCGGGACTACGTAATTGGTGAGAGTCCAATACATTTTTAAGTGCTTGAACTTCTTCTGGAAGCTGTGGCTCTGCTCCCGGTGTTGGCGTAGGTGCCTCAACAGCATCCGGTAACACTGGACTTTCAACTGCATCTGGTGCTTGTGCCATGTCTTACTCCTTTCTTATCTGATAACTGGTTACTTCCGACCACCGGCTAGGCTTCTTTTTGGAAAGCCATTCTGGTAGCTCAAGTACCCGATTCAACTGCCTTAACGCCTCCACAATGGAAGCGTGGCGTTTATCTTTAGCAACTGGGTCTAATTCCAGAAAGTCCCTTGAAAAGACCTCTGATTGTAACCCACCCTGCATATATAACACTACTTCTTCAAAGCTCTTCCAACCCCAATGCTCCATCAGGCTCGATAAGGCTTCGATCTTCTTGTCGATTTCCCCCTCAGGTAACTTTTTTCTCTTCACTTAACCAATGCTTTCGCCATTTCAACAATATTCTTCTCTTTGCTCTGCTGGGACTGCATTTCCATCTGTTGCTTTTGTGGAGCCAAAGCTGCCTGCTGTTGCTGCTGCATTTCCTGCTGCACAACCTTTGGATCTTTCAGGAATTTCTCTGGATTAACCATGTCCATCATCTCCAAAACAGCCTTTTTAAACTCGTACTGGTTAACAGAAGGATCTTGCGCCCACATCTGCGAATATTGCATCAGGGTAGCTATTCTGTTCTCTTTTGTGAGGGCAGGCTCAAGCGCAGCATAACGTGCCTCGAAATCATAGTCGACATGGAGATCACTTCCCCATACCTTCTTGAATTGCTCGCCCTCAACAGCGTCAGTTATTCTAAACTCGAACCCACTTGGTAAGTGGTGCGTGTTGAGCATCATCATATACTTCAGCAATGGACGAATACCCATGTAATCCATTGTTAATATCAGCAATTTTATCCTGTTCTCTGCCACCTGCTGTAGGGAAGAAATCGTCCCAACGTGCTCTTGACGCGAGGGTGTAACCCCCTTGGCGTAATCATAAATACCCGTTACGTCCTGAATAACAGACTCAAAGAACTGGATCTGTTCGTTAAACGTGTGCCCTGTGTAGTCAGGAGGCGACAACAGTTCAATATCATTCATGCTCTCGACTGGAATTATCCCAAATGGCTTCCACACAAGACTGCGAGGATCAATGTCAGAGTCAGACATGACCTTAATCATCGTATTAACCTGCATCATGGAGTTATGGGCACGTAAGTTGGCTATGTTGTCATACATCTCCAATACGTCCTTGACTAACTCCAGCATCCCAATGTCCCAATATCTATGGGGATTTATGTGGGCACCCACATCGAAGAAGGGTTTCATACCATACTGGACTGGCTCTAAGCGTACAGCAGTCTCATAGTTGGCTATTGTACATACAACCTCTTCCTCTGGGGCAGCAAAGGTCAGCCCCTCTCCAACAACAGTTTTCCCCTCTCCGAGCTTGTACTTGCCATAACAGTCTATAATGTCTATGTTATTTCCCTTATGGCGATCATTCTCTATCTCTTCTATGGTAAAAGCGTCCTCTATGTCCCTGAAGACCCCCTGAAACTCTTCCCACTCTATGCTTGTACCATGACCAGATCTGGCCTGAGACTTACTTCTGTGGTAATCAGAGGATAACTTACCAACATTATTAGCATTTTTATTGAATGTGCCAATCTCAGCCATCTTTTTAAGCCAATTCATGGACTTCTTATACACATGAGCGACAACTGGCATCTCCTGAATAGACCTGTACTCAGGGTCAGGCATGAACTGTCTGACAGGCAAATTCTCAATATAAGGGGCATCGTAGACAGATGTGGGTTCCTCAACCCATACTTCATAGAAATCAGTACCAACAACCTGACCATTCTCAATCTTGGGGATAGGGATCTCTTTTCTACGTGGCATAGAACGCTCTTCTTTGCGCCAATAGGCTTTTACGATCCCCTTTCCATGTATCAGGGCAGACAGAAACCATTGAAAAAACACCATATAACTTCCACCCTGGAAGTCAACGTTGTTCATGTTATTTAGCTGATAATTAAGAACACCAGAGATAACATCTGCCCTTTCTATGTCCTGCGCATGTCGTGGCTTAACAACGGCAATGTCTGTGTTTTGATACAGATGTCCCATAACTCTTGAGAGTACTGTATATATAATAGGTATAATTTTGTGATAACTGTAGTTGTAGGCAAAAGGATAGTCGCTGTCTTCTCTGTAGCCTCGATAAAACTCGTCATACGTGTCAAACTTGTCACGATATGGCTGGTTTAGGTCTTTAAGGAGTTGATACGACTCGTAAAAGTAACTATACGCTTCCTTCTGCCTCTTGGTCATCTTCATGCGTTGGCCCACCCAGTTTCTCTCTAATTATATCATTGTGATCGTAATCAACGTATGCAACCTCAACTATGGTTGTTTCCATGTTATACGTAAAAAATTCATGTTTAACGCCAGGCTCTACCGTAAATGACTGCCCTTCTATTAGCTTGGTGGTATAACCCTTGTCTGTCCTTACACCCAATATGCCCACAACCACATAGAATAAGTTAAAGTTCTGGTTGTGATAATGCCACGAACATCTCTGATTTGGCTCTAAATCCAATACAGTAACCAAGCACGTTGAGTTATCGAATATTAGAGTTCGATTCCCCCATGTTCCGTGAAATGTTGTCATCCCCCCTCCTATAGCTTACGTAATCATTGTTTTCGTACCTTCGTTCCAGGTATGGGCTAAAGTGTGGATCATTTGAGTAACTTGTTAAACCATACTTGGTTCTTTCCTTGTCTAACCTCTTCTTAATCCTTCTGCTCTTATTGTTCATAAGGTACTTTAAACTCACACAATAATCGCTGAACTTAGGATCTGGCTCTGCTGTACCATCCTTTCTCGGCACATTATAATGGTTACTCATGTTAAATCTAAGCGTTTTACAGTTTTCCTTTATGAATAACCTCGGATGGTCTGGATTCGTGTTGCTTTTCCCATTCAAAAAGTCGTTTATTATTGAATATCCCACATACGGGTCTCGATTCCACCCCTCCGTGAAACGCATCCCACAATGGCGAAACTCGTCCCAGGGGCTGAACCCCGACACCAGATCGTTTCTTTTGTCCTTCATTTTCGGATCTGCCCATCTAGTTATCCGCTTACGCCGCCATCCCTCTATTTCACGACAGGCATCGACTGTCTCTCTTATCGTCATGCCCTTGCCTGCCAGGGGAGAGAGTTCATCAAATACGACAACGTCCCCTTTCTCTAACCCCTCAAACCAGCCACACCGAACCTCGTATGTCCATATAACAGCAGGGGGTTTGCTTCCATGCCAGTCCATAGCCATCTCGAACTTAAAATCATCGTCTCGCCATGGAATAGGAAAGTCTGGAGCCAGAATGTTGCCCATTTTCATGTCTTTGTCCCACGAGTTGTCTTGAAACTTGGGAAATATCAGCTTCCCCCACGTAGGATATTCGCCATATAATTGCACTCTTATCTGATCCTCTGTCTTTCCGCGACTGAATCTTCTTATAAATTCAGCAGTTATGGCAGGATTGTCTGCCATGGCAGCGTTCACCACATACACATCAGGGTTTAGAGCCTCTTTAAAGGGATCGACCAGTTGGAACTTCGTCCAGCTTGGCCCCTTATTTTTGCTCTCATCGTCAAATGGTGGGGTAAACGCATGAAGGATTCTCCCCCCTGCTTTCGCTGTCCTTAACCCCCTCTTAGACTCATCGTAAACCTGGTACTCAGGCTCCTCATCACACCCTAAAATGTCAAAGTTAGTCCCTGAATGAAGCCTTTTCTTCTGCTCAGACGTTTGAAAGAAAATCTTGCTGCCATTATTCAAATAAAGCGTTCTGTCGTCACGACTTGGCAACTTTTTAATGGCACTCTTGGGCAACATTGCACCCAAAACTGACCCGTCAGGTAAATATTGCTTCTCAAGACAGGTTTCGCTGAATATTTTGCCGTAACCATGCTCGAAGTCGTGAATTAATACCTTTATAGCTATCGGAGGTTGAACTGGGTATTGGGGTGATATGCCCAACGCCATACATATCAGGTTCCAATAGAATATATGGGACTTCCCGCTCCCATTCCCTGCCACAAAGAGCACTTCCCAATAGTCGCCTATTGCTTTCGTGAATTCTTTCTGTTTTGAATAGTGCCACTTAACCTCCCATTCGTACAAAGGAAGCCAATCTTTAGGCACTTCCACATTCTTGGCTGCCTTTCTGGGCATTTAAACTCCATTTCTGGGCGGTGGAGAGCAAAACCGACAACTACCCCCCACCGCCGTAGGAGGGGGACTCCTTTGCTAAGACGCTCTCAACTAAGATAATATCAGAGGGCCTGTCTACCCCAATACCCCTGTATTGAGTATTTACCACCCTAACCCCGATACCGCCCTCTATAAGTCTTAATTGTTCCAAACTTTCGCATCTTTCTACCTGGGACTCCCCCAACTCAACAAAATCCTCTAGAACACCAAATCTATACCCGTATATACCCACATGAGCCTGGAAACTACCAACTCCAGAACAATATGGGATAGGCAAACGACTGAAATATAACGCATATCCATCATCACCGACAACCACCTTGGCAATGTCAGGATTTGAAGCGTCCGTAAAATTCGTGTCATAGGATAACGTGGCACAAGGAACACCCTCCTCCACCTCCGCAATGACAGTGTTGATCGCCTCTTTTGTTATGCAAGGCTCATCTCCTTGAATATTGATGACTATGTCGTCATATTTCAAGTTTAATATCTTACAAGCCTTGTAACACCTGTCACTTCCACTGACAGCCTTATCTGTCATAACACAAAAACAACCCTCTATATCTAGACACGCATTCGCTATTTCCCTGGAGTCTGTAGCTACATACACCCAGTCAAGATCTGCATGTTTGGCAGCTTCATGCACCCATTGAATCATGGGCTTTCCGTGTATTAGAGCCAAAGGCTTGCCGGGAAACCTCGTGCTGTCATATCTGCATGGAATTATGCCTACCCGCATACCCCCTCCGCTGACAAAAACGTACAACAACATGCACAATAACGTACAAAAAAGGTCGTCATCCCCATGCTACTTTTTTAATTTTGCCTTATATCCCTTTTTACGATACTTTTTGATCTGTTTCCCCAACGCCCTAGCTTCTTTAGACGGCACGTGTCTTTTTCTTGTTGATTTTGCTGGTGACAGCTTTCTTTTGGTTGCTTTTCCTGCTTTTCCTGCTGGTGACAGCGACCAGGTTGCTTTTCTTGCTGGTGACAGCGACTTGGTTGCTTTTCCTGCTGGTGACAGCTTTGGCCCACGCGACAGCTTTGGCCCACGCCTTTTGGTTGCTTTTCCTGCTGGTGACAGCTTTGGCCCACGCGACAGCTTTGGCCCACTTTCCATTGGTGACAGCAACGGCCCACGCATACTTCTCGCTTTTCTTTTTCTTGTTGATTTTGCTAACGGCTTCGATTTCTTTGGATGGACTGAACCCTTCCGTTTTTTTCTTATTAATTTTGCTGGCATGTTAACAGTTTTAACTCCTATTTATGATAATGTTAGGTTAACTTACTATGTCCATGTCTAATTCAAGGTGCTTTAATAATGCGTCAAACCCCTCCCTTAAATCAAGCAACTCCCCATACAACCAGCCATATCTGTCGGTAAATTTATCAACCTCCTTAGAAAAAATGCCCATACACCTTCTCGCCCCTCTCCCTTACCCCTTCAAAATAGTCAGCAAAAAATGTGTCCTCTTCTGCCTTACAAGGCTCCACAGAACCGAGTCCACGAGATTCCACCCAACGACCATCCTCAACTAACTCACCCGACCATTTTAGACCACACCGTAAAATAGTCATGACCATTATTCACCCCTAGCTAAATCAATCGTCCCCTTCTTTCCGCCCGATCTCGTAGAAAAACTCTCGCATCGTTACACGAAACCTACACGAAATACACTTCATATATTTCGTAGACACCCTATCCTCAATTGCGTCAACCCCTTTTAATCTCCCCCCGCATGAAGGACAAATACCAGCATCATAACAGTCCCTTAAACGACTCCTGTTACCCAATATATCTCTAGCCTTCTGGTGAATCTCCTTTGAAACCTTCATGTCTTAACGAAATCCCTTTCGTGAACACATTTGTACGCACGACACACACCAGGACGATCACCATATATAACACAATCATCCCCATCCAACTTATCACATTCACCACCAACCAAAAACCAACCCCCACCCCTCTTAATAACCTCATAACCATGATAACTTAACCAATCATGATGACCATCCTCAGGCCCATGCACAGGAATATAAATCACACGACAACAATCACCACACCTATTGCATCGCAAACCCCGCGTCAACCCCATAAAACCCCCTCCTATGATTGCAAAATAACTCTATCTTCGAAGGATCAACAGGTATTAAACCAAACTTCGTGTCCATGAATAACCCCTTCTCCTCTAAATCCTCCAGAAATAAAGGACATCCATCACCCATATAAAAAAAACACGTTATGCAATTCATTATAAACACACTTATCACTACTTAAATAGCAATAATTAACCACTTTCGTAACTAACCGACTTAACTCAACTTAGTCTCATAGCTGCATGGGATTAAGACCTATAAAATTTACTAGAAAAATGTGAGCGGAGTTACAATATAGCGTTCACCCCCCTGCGTTTGACCCCCCGCCCCCCCTGATTCTTGCCCGTATCGCGGAATCGTTCGCTGCTCCAGCCTGGGCACCGGTCATCAAAACACGCAAATCATTTACATTTATCGTTGTTTGTGTCGCCACGGCCTCCGGAGCCAACACTTGACTAGTGCGTTTTAGCTCGCTAAGTGTGTGACGGTATTTTGGTAGCTGCGTGATGTCGTTATTTACCAAATCAACCGCTTGCGCTTCTGCACTAAGAATTTTAGGAAGCAGCATGGCTGCGTTGCCGCTGTAATAAGTGCGCAGCTTGTCAATAAATGTTTTGCTGCGGAATTTGTGGCAGATTGTGCTATTTGCATAGCTCGTGCTATATCCAGCAGCAATGGCTGCTGAGGCTTGTGTCGAATGTGTCGCAAGGTTTCTTATAAACTGATCCTCTCTGTCTAGCGGTTCGCCGGGTGTATTCCCCTTGCTTATAATAGGTAGGTTGTCCATCGGTGACCTTGGTTCAATATCGTAAACTTTTGGTTCAATAAAATAAACTATTGCCACTTAGAGCATATCATGCATTGTATCAAGGGGTTACGTGTCGTGTAGACACTTCACCCCAGCAAAATGAGTATGAGAAGTTTAATAAGTTGTACATAGCATACTTTAACTCAAAAGTCAATAGTTCCAGCGGAATTATTTATATCCAGTTATACTAGATGGTTACGACCTATTTTCAACAATTGATCGCAAAAACCTCATTTGGCATAGATTCTGTATACATATCATATCAACGTCAACAACAACAGGAGGTGAGACTAAATGCTGACATTTAATGAAGTATGCGCTGAATTCAGTTCAAAGTATAATCTTGATGCTGCTGATGCTGCTGAAGCTAGGGAAGAGATGGCTATAAACCTATCCCTCTCATTCTCGCCCATGGACTTCCACGATGCTGAGTGGACTAAACAGTGTTACACGTCACAAGAGCTTGACAAGATTTGGCGTACTGTAGAAACATTAAACGCCCATGAGGATGCATTAGAAAATTACGACAAACGTCAACAACAGGGTATTTACAACGAATCAGGGACTCAAATTGGTTCAACATGCCGATGTGAGGACTACCCATGCTGCGGACACTAAAGGATGGATATCTTATTAGGGTTAAATAACCTAACGCCTCGCCGGGGGGGTAATCCCGGCAAAAGGAGCAAAAAAATGAAAACATCTTTTTATCACGGTTCGAGTACCGCAATCGAAAAGATAACTAAAGATGGACTTTTCGGTTCGGGTCTGTTTTTTGGACAAGATCTGGAAACCGGTCGAAGCCATGGGGGGGCAAAAACGTGGGTGTACAGGGTTGATATCGACCCTGATGAAATTCTCGAAGCTTGTGCCCTTTTCCACGATGATGGTTGGGAAAAGATAGATCATTTACCGAAAAACTTGGCTAAAGAACTTGAGATCGAAGAAGAGTTAGCCGAGGGCCTTATTGATGAAACGGCAAATAGGTTCCAACGGTCTGTACTTTTTGATCTATTTCCTGATAAATCCAGTGATTTTCTCGCAGATCTGAGTTGGAAGTTGCAAAAGATAGCAGGGGAGGCCGCAAACCTTTTAGGCTTTCGAGGTGTTGCGCTAGATGATGAACACGGCACAAGTTATCTGATCGATATGTTGGGAAGAGAAAAAGAGCTACATCTGGTAGAATCCCCTGAACCCCCCGGCCCACCCAAAAAGGCCCGATATCGCTTGGGCGGGGTTCCATCTGTAGACTGGTTTAAATACGAACTCTATTTTCGAAGCGGCGAATGCCTAAACACTAAACCATAACAACAACAACAAAGGGAGCAAAAATGGATCAATACACAAAAGAACACTTGCACAATTGGATAGAATCAACAGTATTATCAGGATATAAAGCACAAACTGAAAATATGATCATTTGTTTTGTAAATAAGTTTCCTGATGTAATTGAGAAGAATTACACGTGGCGTAGAATATCAGAACTGGCTGTTGTATATTTTGAGAATAATTAGCAATGGACTGTCGTCACTTCATATCAACGTCAACAACAACAACAACAAAGGGAGCAAAAAAATGAAAACATCGAATGGGGGAGTGAGAATGAATAGAATTGACAAAGTGGTATACATATTAACAATTTTGACGGTTCTGACAATTGCGGCCGTATTGTCCTATGCAGAGTATATGCAGGGGTTCTAATCAACGTCAACAACAACAACTAAAGGAGATGAAAATGGACAAATCATTTAAACCGCTGGCCATTCACCACAACACCCCGAAACCGGTACAAAAAAAGGATGAAAGTCGATACCGCATGTATCAATTAGGGGGGCAGATGGAAGGGGAGCACGACAACTCCATCCGTGTCTACGGAAACCGCCCAATCAGGAAAACGAAGACCATCGCCCTTCAACTGCGCTTTCTTGGGCGACCGATGTCGGATGAGACCTGCAAGCTCGGCCAGCCAAACCGGTCCAGAGCTCACGCAGACCTGAGCAGAGAAGATGCTGAAACCCTGATCGCCCTGTTAAAGGAAGCGATCGAAGATATGTAACCCCCAAAACAAGGAGAAACACCATGACAAGACTAGAAAAACTACACAAGGCAATTGGATCTATGGAAAACCACGGCATACCGGCCAATGAATGGCGAATCGATACGGCCAAAAGCGGAATTGGCTTTCCACGACTCTATATCCCCGTTGAGTATAGAGAGAAAAACCTACATTTGCCCACCTGCGCTGTTAAATATGGCGATTATATTTACGGCAGGTAAAGGCCGAAATCTGCGACAGTGTTCCCCCCATGCGTGGGGATGAACCGGTTAAATAACCCAAGCACCGAGCCGGGCGGCATATCCCGGCAAAGGAGAAACACCATGACCACGCTTAAAGAGATCAAAAAACACATTACCATATCCGAGGGCAACCGGAAGGTGCCTTTTCC
>Ga0080013_1000789_pt1 | contig 43714 bp, 22 predicted proteins | sample ETNvirenome_6_85_FD_69236 | JGI IMG/M metagenome (GOLD analysis project Ga0080013, IMG submission 69236) | Marine viral communities from the Pacific Ocean - ETNP_6_85 (SPADES assembly) (version 2) | ecosystem: Environmental > Aquatic > Marine > Oceanic | place: Pacific Ocean | collected 2013-06-19 | reverse complement strand
GTTGCCCAAGCATGTTTCCAGATCTTTACTATCAAAAGATTGGATCGGTGAATCCTCGGTGGAGAGTTTTAGCACCTGGGCGAACGACTTAGCAAATTGTGTGTTGGCGACAGGATACATGCCAAGCATGCCGATTCTGCCGCGAAGCAAGCGCGTGGCGCGCTCGTTATCTAGAATGATGTGCGGATGCTTGGCTACGTCATTAGCCAGTGTTAGCGCATTTCTAGCGATTGTGGGGTTAAGGTTTTCTTGCGCGGTGGGCCATGAAACGATATAAACCACCTTACCGGAAGACTGAACTGATTTCATATAGCGTTCGAATACCGGGTGAAGCGCCGTGACAGAACTTCCAGTTCCACCGCCGCCACCAGCTAAAACAAACAGCCAGTCTACCTTTCCAAGTTTAATGCGCAATGCGTCTTCTACGATTGCGCCGTTGGTAGAGAAGACCTCTTTACCATAATCTACATTCTTCCCGATGCCATCAGAATCAGGAATAAGAACAACGTGATCTTCTTCCACATTCTTCGGAATATCTTTGCCTGTAGAGTTTACAAGCAGCGTCTTATTAAAGCCAAGCTCCAAAAAAGCATTAGCCATCTTGTTTCCGCCCCCACCGACACCAACAAAGCCAACGTTAATAGACGAAGGAGCAGTGTTTTCTGGGAGGAGATCTTCATCAGAGTATTCCATCTGTAATCCAAAGTCCTCAACCATTCCGAAATCTTCTGCTGCGACTTCTTCGTGATAGCTGTCTTTCTCCTGATTAAAGGAGGGTGGTGGTTCTGCGGGAGGCAGAAAATCAAATTCATTATCGTTGTCTTTATTGTTGCTCATTATTTATCCTGTTAAGTTGAACGACCATATGGGCGATACTTAGAGCCGCCACCGTAGGGTTTTTTGCGTCGAGGGGCTGGAGATCTTTTCTTTTTGGGCTCTGCTGCCTGTTTTTTTCGGCGCTCTTCCTCTGCTTGCTTTAGCTCTTCTCCGGACTTGACAGAGCCGGGCTCTAATCCCATACTTTTTTCAATACGACGGCGGATTTCATCATGAGAATCTTTTTTGTTCGCCTCATCCAGCTCAAAAGCTTTCGCCTTATCCAGCTCAAAAGCTTTCGCCTTTGAAATCTCTTCTGGAGTTGGGTGGCGCCCACGGCCGAAGCCGGCGCCGGCTGGGCGCTCGGGCGGGCCGTCGACCTTAAAAAGACTTGCAAGTTGATTAACCAAAGCAACCCCTGCGGTTCCAATGGTTCCCATTAACACTTCGGGCTGTTCAATAAAATGTTTTGCCGCATCAGCCACTATCTGTAGATTTTCGGGCGAAACGTTTTCAAACCCCTCATCGAGCGAGCGCACCTCAAGAGTCTTCTCAAGCTCTTCCTTGATGATCTGTTTAAGTTGTGTTTTTGTGACTTTCATTATTGGTTAACCCTTGCGTATCCGCGCTTTTTGTCTATAACAATTTGCATATCAACGCAGTCTTTGAGTGAATCAAGGTGAGAGATAAGCAAAACGTTCTTAAAATACACTTTAATTAGTTCTAAGATCCGAATAAAACCCTCCATATTTTCTTCATCGAGTGCGGTACCCGGTTCATCAAGGATGAATATATCAGATTTGGGCAAAGACGAAACACTCAAAAGTGATAGTCTAATAGCCATGGCGGCCATTGTCTTTTCGGCGCCGGAGGCCATTTCAATAGGTCTTTCATCATATTGAGGATGTTTAATGAAAATATCGAACTTATTACCAGAACTTTCAAAGAAGACTTCAAACTCGACGATATTAGCAAGAACCTTGGCTATCTCTTGATTAATCACTGGAATCTTCTTTTTAATAACATCATAGGCAATTCCATTGGGATGCATGCAGCGCATAAACAAGTCATAAGCTGCAAAGGAACTACGCAAATTGTGGTGTTCTCGCTTGTTTTCTTGTAATGTCTCTAGGCGTTGTTCACAACTTCCAACTAGTTTAACTAAATCTAGCGTCTCTTCCTCACAGGCACTAATCCTTTGTTCTTTGGTGGCTGCAGCTCGTTCTAATTCACCCTTCTCATTTAGGAGCTTCTCAAGATTTTCAATTGCTTCTTTATTTTCTTCATATTCTTCAATCTTCTCGGAAATATCCCGCAGTGCTAATTCGATCTTAGACTTTATCGCCTTGTTGCGTTCACGTTCAAGTTCCAATTGTGTAGTTTCAGCCTCTACCTTCTTTACTAATTCTGTAATACGGGTGTGTTCCATAAGTTGTGTAAACACGTCCGATGGATTCAGGTCCGCCAAATTACTCGTCGCATTTCTTAATTCATGCTCGGCCAGTTCCTTGCTAGCTACTGTAATGTGTGCATCACGTATAAATTTACAGCTAGGGAAGCTGTCAGCACACGGAATATCATTCAATAATTTTTCTTTCTTGGCGATATCATTCAATTCTTCAGTTGCTTTCGTTTCTTGTTTATGCAGTTTATCAATTTCTCGTTGTATTTTCATTAACTTGCCAACATCAACCTTCTCTAACTTTATTATAGAGCCACTAGTGACAACTAATTTTCGTTTCATCTCCGCAGTTTGTTCTTTGATCTTTTCAGTAAGCATCTGAATCTTGGTATTCTTTGTTTTACATTCATCTTTCAGCTTTGCAATGTCGATAAGTTCATTGGGGATTGCCGATATCTGGGTTTCGAGAGCGCCGACACTATCCTCTAATAAGGAAAGTTCATCACGAAGAACGACGCAGAGCGCTTTGTTATTAGCGACATCAGCTTTACATTGGACTAGTGTATTAAACGTCTTTTCAATATCTTCATTGTAATTCTTATTCTCATGTTTCTTCAACAGAATTTTGGCCTCGACTGAATCATCTTTAGCCATCTTAAACTTTCGCTCGAAAATCTCCAAGTCAAGAAACTTGGCGATGATTTCTTTGCGGCGCGTCGAGCCTTCGTCAATAAACGCCAACGCACCGTGTTGAGAGGCGAGTGAAGATACAGCAAAATCATCCATGGAGCCGAAATGCTTACGAATATTTGCATCCGTCTGATTGCGTGTGGTGCCATTAAGTGAGATTGTTTCTCCTGTGATCTGATCGTAAGCTTCGAAGTTCAGATCGGTCTTAGCCTCTAAAGTCTCTTCACCCTTAAGTCTTTTAGTATATTTCTCGGACTTTCTTTCGATCGTGTAAATCTTATTGTTTGATTCAAGCGTAAGTCTTCCTCTTCCACTATCTCTATTCTGGTTGATGACGTTGAGGTTTTTTCGCTCATTCTTTGAAGTTGTATTAAAAAGAGTATAAAGAGCAGCGTCGATAATAGAACTCTTACCACTAAAGTTCTTTCCGAAAATGCCAACAATACCATTAAGCCTATCAAAATTGACAGCATTGTTTTCTCCATAGTTAAAAAGGTTATCGAATTCAAATGACTTTAACTTCCAATTCACATTACGCGCTATCTCCTCTTTCTCCTCGATAATTTTATTATAAGTACGATTAAGTTCATAAACTTTTTCCATCGTGTCAGCCGGCGCCTGATAGTCTTTAAGGTACTCATCCATGAGTTCCTCTTGTATCTTGGGGTCTCGCAGGTTTTCTGTCCTCAATCCGTCAGCAATGTTCTGCACATTTCCACGTTCGCCGCTAGCGCGGTTCAGGAACGAAATGCTTTCTGGTTTGAAGCGGTGCTTTGCGATATCCATTGCTCTCCGCATTACATCAAGCGGCAGGTTGTTGTTGCTAACGAGGCGCAGTCGGGCACCGCTAGGCACCTCAATCTTGCGCGGCATTCGCCCCTTCATTGTCAGAGGTATAGTAAAGAAAGGCTTCGGATTTTGAAAGACAATGGGCTCAATCTCCCAATCATCTTTCGATCTAATATCCCATATGAGGATACCCTTGTCATTAGTCTCACCGTGATTTTGCTGCACCGTGGAGCCGGCGTACCATACGCGGCCTTCTTTATCTAAGAACTGTCGGCGGTGAATATCTCCGAGCATTGCGAAATCATGATCATCAAAGATTGTGATTGTGTCTTCGCCGTTAACCATCGTCCACCCAACATCAGTTTTACAGTTGCTGATTGAACCATGGTAAAGGGCGATATTGATCTTATCAGGATCCGTCGGCTTAAGCCAGCGATCGCGTTCAAATACGGACAACACATTCAAGCAGAACTTATCGTCCAAATGTGTTTCCCCAGAATCTTTTAGGAGATGCAAATGTTGCAGATCTAATGCATCTACAATCGGTGTAAGCGCGTCCTGCCGACTACTATTCTTTAGATTGCCGTCGTGATTGCCCAAGATAATGTATGTGGGTGCAATTGTTGCCAAGTTGCGAAAGAAATCGGAACACATATCCACAAACTCTGGTGAGATCTGTGTCTTAGTATGTGCGATATCCCCGCAGTGGACAATGTAATCGACTTCTTGTTTTCGTAATGTTTCGTATAATTGCTCAAAGACAATCTTGTACTCGTAATGATACTTCAGATTCTTAATATGAGTATCGCTGATGTGTGCAAACTTCAAATTCCCTCCAGACATAAGTGTGCCATTAATATATCATAACCTATGGAGGGGATATTGTCAAGACTTATTTTTTACGGTCTTTCGCCATCTTGCGGAATGTCTTCGCTAAGTTGTAGCGCTTCGTACCCGGTGGGCATTTCTCACTGCCGAAGTTCTTGCCGGTGCACACACCTTCGGTGCCTCGTCTTTCAATATCTTTTTCGGCATCTTGGATCCAATTGTCATCTTCTGCCAACGGAGCTTCAAGGGCCCGCTCATAAGGATCCACTTTAGGGTCAACGTACTCTTCGTCCTTCTCGTCGTCGGCTTCATACATCATAGGCTCTTCTTGCTGTGCCATCAAGCCTGCAATAATCTGAGCCAAAGCGTCGAGTGGGTTATCAGAGGGTACGGGGTCATCATCTACCATCACAACTTCAGGAGCAGTATCAGCGGGATCACCGCAGCCACCTTCATCCAAAGGAATACCCTGTTTAGTTAAGCAATCTTCGTATTCAGGAGAATTGCGCTTATAGTGACGGCATTTTTGATCTGCATCGATGTTGTCTTGCCACTGACTCTCATCAAGAGCTATTTCTACTTCTTCTTTGATAAACTCTTTAAGTTTGCGTTGTGTGATTTTCATGATAATAATGCTCCTATTGCTCCGTATAACATTGTCCCTATAACTAGGGTCGAAAATGTAAGTATGGCTATTATTTTTAATAGTTCTATGTCACTTATACCTTTTTTAAAGAGGTAACGGGAAAACTTTCTTAACATTAATGTACCGATCCAAGATAAACCTCTCCGTCTTCGGTATCTTTGATAATCTCAAGCTCTTGGCCGGCCAAGCGTAGTTCTCGCTTAAGCTTTACAGCATGTTCCCAAGCGGATTCATCAGTATGATCGCGATATTGGTGTCTCTTTATTAGTTTACCGTCATCATCGCGCACATTAATGTAGTATTGGTTCATAAATTCTTCAGGCTGGCCGGCGCGATTAATCTTGTGGCGCCGACGCATTTTCTTGAGCCTATCCCCCAAGCCTTCTTCTAATTCTTCAAGAATAAGCGCTTCTAATTGTTCACGAAAACCAATGGATCGATCGGTCGACTGACCCCCTGGTTCTTCTCCCCGTCCAAATCCAATCATCTGGCGTGCTTCTTCCTCTTCAGGTGGCGCGTCATGCATCTGAAGCTCAACTCCTGGGAGTGCTCGAAAGACTTTTTCGAATACATCGGATACATCTTCCGGGTCCATTCCATCCACTAAGCCGGCGATACCGCCAACAAGGTTCTCTAAAGGAAGAGCAGAAACCTCTTCTTTCAAAAGTTGTTTGAGTTGACGCTTAGTAATCTTCATTTGCATCTCCGGGATCATCTTTAAATGCACCGGCGTATCCTGTGTTCTCCAAAGTGCTCTGAATGTCTCTTAGAGGCTCTACTAACTCTTCGCGACCATTTGCAACCAAAAACTGGATGACATCTTCAAGACGTGCTATATCGCGAGACTCGGTTTCCCATCGATCATTAGGTCCGGTGATAATTGTTTCCCCGTCAGGTTCGCCCTGTAGCGCATCCCCGGTCATATCAACAACACCTTCATTAAGTAACACCTCTTTAATAATCTGTCTAAGTCGTTTTTTAGTAATCTTCATGAGTATTCTCCTTATACTGCCGAGAGCAAATCTAACAATAAATAGTCATTATTATCGATAAATACGGCCTTGGCTTTTCTTTCTTCGAAAATACTTCGCGGCATAGAGCCTACATCCTCATATCCCGAAACATCAATCTTATAAAGTTCGATGTCATACTTGCTCAATGTCTTGATTATTTTGCGTTCTTTTGCTGCAGCATCGGGATCAAGTGCGAGATAAACAGGTGTGTCATTAAAAACAATCTTCTTAATAAGCGGGGCGTCTGAGCGCAATGTTGAACCCAATAGCGGAACGGCATTTCCTGCGATCACTGCATCAAAAACTCCTTCCACGATCACTAAGTCCTTTTGCCAATTTACATATAAATCATTGAAAACTATGTTTTTAGACACCCTTGGATTTTTGTATTTATAGCTATCACCATTATAAGATCTTGCCACAAAATAATTTATATCTCCATCTTCATTAAAGGAGGGGATGATTACTCTATTTCTATATTCCCCACTAAAACAAAATCCCATCTTCCACTTGAGAACATCTTCTTCGGTGACACCACGCGACTTAAGATACTTTAAGGCATAGTGTCCAGTGGCCGGAACTCTTAACGTAGCCAAACTAAGGAATTCATCCGGTAAATCGATTTTCTGTACCGGCTCCTCACTCCCTCTTTCCACAAAGAGATCAGCGAATCGCTGAAACTGCGAGGTGTTATCGAGGGCATCCCATAATTGTAGTTGTGTAAAAGAACCAAAACGGCGCACAAGGCGCCGAAGATTCCTACCCCGATAGTCACAAACCCAACACTTAAAAACATTCTTGTCCAGATTAACAGAAAGCTTACGCTTGTGGTGATTACACGCAGGACATTTAAACAGAGTTTCAGAACCTTTCTCCCAAGAATATCCAAGTATTTCATTCAGTATTTGTGTTTTGTTTCTGCTGTTCAATTATAAATCCAGCCCGGGCAATTACGATAGCATCGGCCTTATCATAAGAATCGGGCTTCGGATTACCGTGGCTAGTATAGTCTATCTTGAAAGTGGGTTCGTTGTCAAGTAAATATTTCAAAACTACTTGTTTAGCTTTTTGGCCCCGGGGTACCTTGATGCCGATTTTGCTGCGTGCTGAAGTAGCGCCGATGAACTCTGGTTCTATTTCAAACAGTTCGAACAGGAGCCACGATACGATACCGTTAAATCGGGTAAGAGTCGAAAGAGTCTTAGCCGAAGATTTACCCCCCATAAACATATGAAGAGACTGCTCTATATAAATGTGGCGAATTATGTCTTCGGTGCTATTCCATGGCTCCGATAAATTATCACATTGATACATTTCGAAAATATCCAAGAGCTTTTCTTTTATAGCCAGTGTCTTGGCAAAGACGCCTTTATACTTACGCAAATCAATCGAATCATAATAAACCAACACATTGTCAGCCACCACTGCAAAGCCAGTGATACTCGTGGATATATCAACACCTAATATCATTCTCACTCCCTACACTATAATATCATACGTCTAAGCGGATTTTAAAGGTATAATCATCTCTTTCTTTCTTTAAAATAGGATCAGAAATACCTACTACTGCAATAAGATTCTTATGTTCATCGTATATTCCCACCTGAGATATATACACTTGTTTTTCAAACGATGCACTGTGATTTGGAAAGCTAGAACTTACGGTATTAAAAATCTTACGTTCGGCATTTTCCTCATAGACGGCAGAGGAAGTAAGTGTAAACAGGGGCTGATCATATGACAAGAATGTAGGATTATTGGAATAATTAACCTCGCCTCTTTTTGCATGAGCAAATAGGGTAAGTACTTCTGTCTCAGTCGTCCCTCTAAAAGAGAGGTCAAAAGAGGCTGACGAAAAACTACTACCCGCACTACCAGCTGTGACATTTACTCCATCGTTTGCGCCGGCGCCAAAATATATCCATTTAGGGGTAGAAGTGGAGCCGTCGCTTTCTAACCCAATCGCATTATTATTCAAAGCCCAAGAACCAGTAAGAATAATAATCCCCTCATTATAAAGAATAACGCCGGCCACACTGCCAGTGCCATCGGAGTTCGGCGCATGAGAGGCAAATCCTTGAGAATCTCCGGATACTTGGATAAGTTCTCCATTCTGGTGCAAGTCTTTTAATTCTCCAGCTAATGATCCGGTATAATACCATTTTAGAGAAACAGAGCCTGTTTGAATGGTTTTTCCATAGAAGATGGAAGGAATTGAAATAATATTGAGAACTTGCTCATCCTTATTGCCGTACGACGAAGTAACTTTATAGTGTTCACTCATGGCGCCGTAAAAGTTTAATCTATTTTTGAGGGCGTAATATTTCTGATCAAACTGACCATGTTGCACGTCGCCTGGATAACTGGGGTCAGAGCCCGAGGGTGTAGTAACGTAATATCGCGTTATAGATGCGGATAAAGGATAAGCTCCATAAAGAGTTTCCCCAACACCAGTCGTTTGCCATTCATTAGAATCCCAACCACCACCACTTGAAGAGGCGGCGGTCGTCTTGAAACTACCCCGGGCCGAATCTTTTTCAATAAAAGGGTATATGAAGTTGTTGGCCTTTCCGCCGCCGGCAGAAGCACTAAGGCGATCTACGTTATATTCATATAAACTAATATACCCAGGAGGCACATTCAATACTTGTGCACTAAAAGCTCCCGAAAGTTCAGGTCGATTGTTATAGTAGGTGGTAGAATCGAATATGAAAAACTCACTTTTAGGGTGAGCCTTTAAAGTGTTTAAGAGAATATCATTGGGGTTGAATTTCTTCAACGGCATGACTAATAATCCAATCTAACACGAATCGTCAACTCATTCGAGGGATCCTTCATAAGAGGCTCGGAAAGTTTTGCAACTGCCATCAGCTGATTGTCCGAAGAATAGAGACCGACAGTGGTGATATAAGCACGAGGGGAATCAGAAGAAATATTCTTAACCCTGACCTTACTCCCTGTCAAATAAGTGGGATTAGCACTATAATTGAACTTATTGTGAGGGGCGCGACAGAAAAGAATCTGCGAGTTAATAGCCGTCGTATTATTGAAGGAAAGATCATAAATTCTATGTCGCAATGCGTCGCATGCACCACTAATTGTAGAACCAGTGAGGAGTGCTTGAACATCTTGATTTCCCCCGCCGTCTGTTAGAGAAGTTGGGAGCATATCAGTCACATCGGTGAACAACGATGCTGTGAGAACCGCTATGCCAGCTTGATAAAACACCATTCCTGCGTACGAACCAGTTCCTCCCACACCCGTCGCTCCGTCAGATCCCGAAACATATAAGACACCAGCTTTTCCGCCAATAGTATCTACTAATCCAGTACTTGCTGCAGCTGAAGAAGAGAAATCTTGAATCTTGACGAGGGGCCCTAATGGGAAATACCCTCCAATATCGGTGCCATGAATACCCCATGGTGTGGCGTACGCGCCAGTCATTAAGGTAAGAGAAAACTGGCCAGGTCGAATTTCATCTTTGGTAATTAAACGCGAGAAGTTGAGGAAAAAGCACTCCTTCATCTGGTTATCATCATCTGCAAAATTTAGATCACTTTCAAAGATCTCTGTCACATTTGCTGAGCCTGTATAACCCAATAATACCTGAGACATAAGGTTGTAGTTGTTGATCTTCTTTGCATTCAGAACGCTCGTGGAACCGGAAGCAGTTGAGCTTTCATCGTATCCCAAACAGAGGTCCATAATATGGTTTGCCGAAGAACTCAAATATGGATAATCATACACCGATTGGAATTGTCCGTGAGTGTAATTCTTAACATTTGAACCATAGAAAGGTCCACTAGAGCCACCTTCTGTGTATGTCCCACTCAAGATAGCCCCAGTAATCGGAATAGCTTCATGTAGAAGCGTGCGCGTAGTTGTAATGTCCGAAGGACTTAGGGGTTCTGTTTGTACTCTAGGCATTTATAATCTCCAATTTATGATGCTCTTCTAATAATTCTCAAGTCTATTCTTACTTGACGCAACGATGTGTTGCCCTGAATCCAGACCGGTGTGTCGATGTAATCATATGTATTTCCATCACTAAACAGATTTTGTCCGATGGCGCCGTATAAATTATATTTAGCGCTGCGGGCACCGCCGACAATTGAAGTAAGTTCGGTATCGACATTAATATTCAAAGCTGTAAAGGTGGAACGGGGCCCGTTTATGACCGACAATGTCGTAGCGGGGGTCGTAGTGTTATAGTATATTTTATTTGCTGGACCTCGCAAACTATACGAATTGTAATTTTCCATCCATCGAGTCTTGGCGGATGCGGCAATGGGCGTCATCGCAATAGCTGAGGTATCCGCACCAGTCGAGTTATTTGATAAAACTGACGTTGCTTTAGGTCCAAGCAACGAACCTACAAATCTGCTATCAGCGTATGCCATAAACATATCATCAATCATGTTCATATTTACCAGATAACTAGTGCGGTTTGCTGGGGTACCTAAGATGCCATCACTGCCGGCGCCATCGAGGCCCGCTTCCAAAATGATCCTCTCTCCGGTAGGACTTCCGGACTCTAAGATATATTTCTTATCACCCAGCGCTGTCGAAGCCGCTAAAGCCGAATAAGTTTCCGAATTGACAGCTACATAATAAAATCCACTAGTAGCTACCGCTGGGTTTTGGTTAACCAGAGTATTCGTGTTAATGACAGGCATATATAAAATATCGTTTCGTGCAGTGCTTATAAGGGTACTTTGGGGGTATACCTCTGTAGTCGCCTCGAATACAGGCGTCTGCAAAATCTCAAGATCTTGGAATGCAGAGCCAGTAGCCAACACAAATAAGCTGTAATCGATCTCATCATCGCAAAATGCATAGGATCGAATATTGAATGTTCCAGCAGACATGCGGCGTCGACCTTCGGTAGTCAACACAGCGTCCAAAATGATATCACCCGAATTATCTAAAAAAGCCATTTATTTTCCTCTCTCTTCTTAAATAGTAACATTATTGTTTATATGCTTTAATATTTTATGCCCCAGAATATCTAATTATCCTCATCGGGAGCACTAATTTTTGTTGAGAATTTGAGCCCACTATATACACATTAGTATCGATATGATCATATTTGTTTCCACTATTAAACAAGTTTTTCGATAAGGTGCCATATGTGCTATATTTATAATTAGCATCAGATTCAGAAGTTGTTGTCATAGATTTGTCAATGCAGAAATTTAACGCAGTAGCAGAACCACGAGGGCCGGCAATGGCAGATGTATCTATGTCTTTTCCATCTCCTTTATTATACATCAAATTAGGAATAGTTGTAATACTATATACATAATGATGCGGAAAAGTTAAATCTAAGGAGATAGGAGTATATTTAGTCATCCCTGTAAAGTTTACTTTCGCCTTCTCTGTGGGGGTGTTTGCAAATGTACACCCACTCGGGGTTGGTCCTATAATATATTCAATAAACCGGCGATCGGCATGGATCAGGAGATAATTATCCAACAAATTCATTTGAAGAATATATGAATCGCGGCCTTCTTTATCGCGGGGAAGAAGCGGTGAGCCCAGATCATCAGTGGCGTCAATACCTGATTCTATAATCAATTTATAACTGTTATATTCATCATGCTCTAAAATGTATTTGTCGGCGCCGAGGTCTGTTTTTAGTTTAGCTGTTGTCTCATCGTTAACGGAAAGGTAATAAGTACTGCCTATAGGCGAGTATGCACCAGCGTTTGAGCCGCTCATGAATTCACAAACCGATTCGCTCAACTTCTCATTCGTTTTTAATATGGGGATATAACAAATATCACTTCTATTATAAGAGAGAAGTCCATGATTAATATCTCCATTGATATTTTCAAATGCTTCTAAAAGTGGTGTGCTAGAAGCACTCAAAACTTTAAACTGGCCGGCGTCCTCGAAGCTTAGGGAATAATCAATTTCATCATCCCCAAAAGCATACTTAGCAATTTCTAAAGTACCCGCGACCATTCTTTGACGTCCGAGATCAGTCATGACAGCGTCTAATACAATGGTATTCCCTTTTTCGTTTTTAAAAGCCATGTTATTCTGTTTCCGCCCTATAAATAATATTTAAGTCTACTTTTCTTCCGGTTTTTTTCGATGTAAGTCGAATTTTAAATTTTCGATCCCAAACTAAATCGGCGGCCTGACCGAGAACTAGCTTATCTAGTTGAGATTCTGCTATTTCTTCAAAATCAACACTTGTTGAGTCGGGAAGAGTATGTCGTGGCTTTAAGCCTATACCCATAAAATTTCTGAAAGTGTTTGTCATCTGAGGGGTTCCCTCTCTCTCAAGGAGAGGGGAAATGGCATCTTTCTGAACAATTTTAAAATTTGCGTATCTATAACCATTATCTTCGGTAAGGGTCGCTTCATAAACACTGGAGACATGGGTCTGTATCCCTTGCTCATTTACCCCTACAAATGTATAATAATATTTTTTATTGACGTCAATGCTGTCGACGAAATTCGTACGCGTATGTGTATATTCTCCATCCTCAATACTTAGGTCTAAAGAAGTATATAAGCCATCAGCGATTTCTTGCCAATTCTGGGGATAGTCTGATGTTCTGTACACATTTATACTTCGAATACGACTGAGTGAATCAACTGTTATTTTTTCACCCGCAATAATATCATTACTTTGAGCATATGTGAAAAATTGGTTTTGAGCCTGGGTACCCACTCCAGAAGGAATAGTTGCAGCGGTTTCGGCTTCAGCTATAAGCTCGAAGCCTACGCGATTGGTATTGTCGAAGAAATAAAATGGAGCCACTTCCCAAGCGGGGCCCGGGTTGTCCAATACTGTGACCTGTTTGCTACCCAGTGGAATCTCCAATATGCGTACCGAAGGCTCATATGTGATATGAAAATCTGCAAGATATGCAGTATCGCCCGAGATAAGTGCATGACTGTTGTTGGCAAAACGGTTTAGGGGTCCGTCCTCTTCGGAGCCGGATAAAGCATTATCTTCCCATGGAATAAATAATTGATCCTTGGCATTTCCACTGTATGGATCGTAAAATTCCACACACCGAGTGCCAGTACCGTCTAGATCATCACTAATTGTTCGTGCAACAGATAGGTCTGAATATGCATAACGATGACCAATCACAAGTACATACGCATAGATTGCATAATCATAAGTTTCGCCGTACTTTACTTGGGTGTCAAAATATCTCAACGTATCACTTGCAAAGTGAGTTCCACTGGCAGCGGCGTCCGGCTTAAAGCCGGACCATGTTTCGGTATCGGGAACATTGAAGAGCCAAATATCTTGGCGATCGCCGGCGGTCGTGGAAGAGTTTGGGGCGGGGGAATTTCGTGTTTTACTAATTCGATAGACTAACACTTCTCTATATTTAGGAGTGCCCGCTTTTTCCAATAAATCCGACATACTTTTTATTTCATAATCACCAGTAGTTGATATGTAATCATACAAATCGTTAATGACATTAGAGGCGGCTACGCTATTATAAAATCTATAAATTCCAATATCGTCGTATGCAGCCACAGACTCAATATCCGGTGGACGCATGATAAAACAATTACTGCTAAAGGAATTAAATCCATTATAAGCTAATTGCATGAATTTCATAAAATCTACATATCTAAACTGTATATCAGAGGCTGTATCTACTTCTGAAGTGTTTATTGCGCCGTCGGTTGTGCGAGTTGCGGAATATTCTGTTTTAAGATCAGAATAAGTCATTCGCTCGATCGGAATCAATGTAGCCTCTCTGAGAAATACTTCTTTCAATAATTTAGTAAATCTAGCTGTGTAATGATGGGCAATTAAGCTAGCTCTTACTTCTTTTCCCTCGTCACCATCATAATACTCAAACTTGGGATATTCGATATCTACATAATAAGGCCACTGACTCAAGACATCGGAAGAGTCAGTATATACATTGAAATCGTACATAAGTATATTAGCAAAACTGGCCGAATAATCAAAGATAATATTTTGAAATGTAGCACTCATGGTGTCTAATAATGACTGTGACAAATAAGACTGAGGGTAAGTTTCTCCCAAATAATCACGTATATTTTTTGTCTTATCGATAAACTCTCCTGCGACGGAGCTATGCACGAAACTAGTTGGCTCGACTGGTGGCATATAATTAGTATTTATAGGGTCCCAAACAGTTTCAACTGTAGTCTCATCGATGGTGTCCATAAAAGTAACATATTCTTTAGTAAATTCTACATCATGAAAGTCTATTCCTTCTCCATTTACAACCGCATTATTAAAGAGATCTAATAAATAGATATTTGGTACGGTTCTCACAGTCGGCTGTGCTAACATCTTCGCTTGATAATCCTTTAGATAATAATTATAGTCATATTGAATCTTATAGGGCGTCCGGCCGCCGGCGTCTTCAGTGATATCCGTTATTGCTTTTGACTGACCGGTCGAATACTGGGTTTCAAACTCAAACATGAAATCGTCAAAAGAAGATGGGGAATAGATACCCGCATAATTATTTTCAGTGCCGTCGCCGCCAATTAGATAAAGCAGCCAATCTATATCATCTTCAAACATATCTTCTTTGCCGGATAGCCTAACGGGAAATCTGTAGTTCGGTAAGATAGTGCCACTTACTGCCGGTTCTACTTTTAGATCTAGGTTCGACTTCCATTCAAACCAATCATTAGAAGAGCCGTCCGCAATATCGACGTCATCGAAAGGGATGAAATCGATATTCTCTCCCGTAGTAGAACCGCTAGTGGCGTCGTAAAACATTTCACCCATAGCGGTTCGCATCTTATCCAAAGATCCGGAATAAAGATTGGGGTCAACATATTGATGTTTAATGGTTTCTAAACTCATTTTAGTATCCTGAAGTTCCTGTAGTGGTGGCACTCGTAGTGCTAGTGGATGCGCCGGCGCCGTCTGTACTGGTGGTGGTGGTGACTGAAGTACTAAAGTTTACTCCTGTTCCAACGTCTCGCTCGGCTGCAGTTATCGGACTTACTTCTGCCGATGCAATAGGTACATTATGTTGGATTTCATCGTTGATATAGCGAGTGTCGTATGCTAAAGTACTTAGCCCGTGGGTAAGGGTGTTTATGGCATCTTCTACAATATCTACTGTTGCACTATAGCGAGACTCAAAGCCCTCCGTGGGGAACCCAAAGCGTTCAATAAGTTGCGCGGTCTCATCTTCATCGTAACCCATAGTGGTTAGGTCCTCACCTAGCGCTGTAGCTGGGACACCCAGCGGCCGCGAATATTCTGAACTGAATACATGACTAATTGAACTGAACGATTCATCATTATCGAGGACTGCACCAATCGAAACTTTTCCAGCTTGGCTGACCTCCGAAAGTATTACAGCGCTGTCACCAATGGCCCAATATAGGTGCGCAATCTCATCGGCATCGAGTGGAGCATGTATAGTTTCTCTGCCTATTCCTATTTCGCCGGCGGCTATGTATCCAAGATAAGTTTCCCAACTAGAATCAGTTAAATAGATCCATGTAAATGCTAAATCGGTATCAAGCACAGTGACCGAACTATCTCCTTCGGCACCAAGTTCATAAGTTGTAGTCGAGCCTACGCGCGTCAAAAGGGTACTAAATGACTCAAAACTGGCGCCCTCGCCGGGCGCCCAATCACCATATGGAGTCCATGACGCGTGGCCGGCGGCGGCGGTGGCGTCCTCTATTCTCTGCATAGTGTCAGTAAAAGTGGGCATATTGTCCCTCCTTATGAATTCTTAGTTGTAAATTTATTTCTTGTGTTAAGAGCAAATGTCGGGTGATTTCCTTGGGCCTGAGAGATTGAGCTAAAGCTGGATCCGGCGCCGTTTGTCCAAATAGACTCAAAATGATTGCCCGAAGTGTCATTAGCATCATAGCGGGGAACCTGTAACGGGGAGCCCATAAAGGGCGTCGTGCGATCACTAATTTTTGGAACACTAAAATATTTTAAAGAAACTTCCGTGGCGCTTTCATTGAGCATACACACTTGAGAAGTTATATCTACGACCGAAGGAAATTGAATTGTACTCACTATACTCTCTCTTATATTCTGAGCGCTTATGGATGGAGCCTCGTCTAACATATAAATAGGATCTTGAGAATTTTTGAATTTATCCACCAAGGTCGTTGTGCCGATTGGTTTGTGAAAACTTGTTCCATCTAAAATATTCTCATTGCTAATAATTTCTGTGTCTGTTTGTACACTAAGTAGGCTAAAACTCTCATCAGTATATGGTGGGTCGGTTACCACACTCACCCCGATCGCGTTTAACACTTCGAGTGCTATATCATTAGTATTGCTAGTTCTGGTAGGAGTAGATATACTTTTCCGTGCAAAGAATTTACTAGCTCTTGTTATATTCGCTACTTGAGAATAACTTCCATAGATATCGCCGTCGATCACCACCTTCGAATTCTTTACTCCGGGCTGGGCCTGGAGTGGTCCTGTTTTCTTTAGCTTGTCTTTCGATAGTATCACACTTTTTCCCTCCTATTAATCATTTTGTAAATAATTTCGATTTTCGTCCCAGTCACACTTAATTCCCTGGGAATTTCTTCCTAGGTCCGGTGAGGTATACGTAGTTGGGGATCCCTTAACCATTTCAGAGAGCCACGCAGAAATATACCACGCATTATTATCGAAGTTCTCGGAATCAATCCACTCGCCGAAGTCTTCGACGTCCACCTCTGAACCGGCACCGTATTTGCTCGCAAGATTAAATGTATTCACTATTAAGTCCTTATTGGGATATAGAATACGAGTCAAAAAACTAGCTGCCGCGGCGACTGTGTCTCCGGAGCTAGTGGATTTGCCATATTTATAACCCTTTCTAAGAGCGTTGGCATAGCCGTTTCTGTAGGCATTACGTTTATCCCAATAGGCTGATCGCGACAAACATTGGGGTGCCATGAGGGTACCAATGAGGAGATCCTCATCTTCTTGATACAAATATTCCGCGAGGAGCCTAATTATTTCTTCAAAAACCCATGGTCTTATATACCAGGAGTCGTCGAGGGGAGACGCCTGTACATAATCATTCCTTCCTTCGATATCCCCGGGAATCAGCAACTCTAAATCATATCCGAGGTACCTCAACAACTCAAGCAAATCCAGGGCCTGGTAGGTCGTTCCTCCGGCTGGCTGGATGAGCCCGGGCTGGTCGGACGCATCGGCGCTTGAGTTGTATTGCATATTTTCCCACGTGAAAGCGATCTCCTCGTAGTTGTACTCATTGTCATTATAAGGCCATATATCAAACTCGTAGCTATCATCAAAATCAATATCACTTGCGACTTTGGGATAATTCAGGTTGAGGTCCCACGTTGCTAATATATTACCCTCCTCCAGTTGGGTGGCCGCGTCAGATAGTGTGTCAGAAACAGCAGCGTGTATATAAACCTCGGGAATGTTTTCAAACGGTATATCTACCTCAATCCAGATTTCATCAGTTGGTGGTATATCGTCAAGAAATCTTCCGAAGTTGTTGAGAGGATCGCCGCTATTGGGGTCATAATAGGTGTCGAAGAACTCCCTCATTAGTGTTAAGAAATCCAAGATTCCCGAAAGAGTGCCAGTAGTTGGAGATATCTGGTTACTTATATTTTGAGCCTTAGTTAGAATCAACCCTGCTTCTCCACTTAAATTACTCGTCAATAGATCTTTATGAGCATAGTGTATAGCCGGCGCTCTTAGCCACGGTGCATTGTCCATATTATCGCCATACGTACGCATCATACCATCAATGAAAAATTGATTAAATACTTCCACATCTTCGCGCGCGTCATAGCTACAGGCTTCACCAGCGGCCTCATAATATTCTTCAAGCAGTGCCAAGGCTTCTTCATAGTTCGCTATAATGGCTTTCATAGCATACGAAGAATAATCTCTGAATACAAATTTTATAGAATAGAATTCATCAGGTTCAGTGGCGCCACCTTCAAGTGTAAGTTCAGCAATCTCTGCTCCAATTATCGGTACTTCACGATAATCTTCGAACTCCATACACAATAATCTATAATCCCGCAGACCTCCTTCGGGAGTAAATGTATTAAAAGCTCGGGGTGCTAGATGAGAGTATCCTATAGTAGTAGAGGCAGTACCATCCAATGGATCATACATGGCCTGTTGCCATGCATTTGTACCAGCTGTATTTTGGCTATACAAGGATTGATATTTTCCATAAAGTGGCGCAGGGTACCCTCGCGAGTTTTCGAAAAAGCACTCCATGATAGCTTGAGGGTCGCTTGTATCCGGGTTTTCAGTACTGGGGCGTTTACGAATTATGGTAGCAGACACAGGAACTACAATTGTATTAGTCAAAGCCCTTCCAAATACCTCCTCTACTTTAGCGGTGTCCATGTACCGCGAAATATGAGTATTACCATGAATTAATTTTTCTATATCAAGGAAGAAATATCCCCACGAAACTAACTTAGCGGTACCGTCGCCCCAAGTATCCAACGAATCTAAACCATAAATTACTCTGTTGATCAACGCATTATTATAAAGTACTTCCGTATTCCCATCTGCGGAGAGAGTAGTGGCGCCAAAGGTGCTAGGTGAGTACTGAACGGGCACGCTATCTTCTCTACCATCATAAAGTTTTGCATTCGCAAGCAATCTTTTTACCACAATCTCCCCTTTCTTCAATAGGCGATCGGCACGGAATATTCTCTTACTGAATCTTCCATATAATATTCCAGTAGGGTCTGAGGACGCTTGGGATGGAAACAGAGGTCTCATTTGATAAAGCTCTCGGAGTAAGTCTGTGGTCTCGTTTTTAGTATTAAGCGTGATTACTATAGCATCCATGATATTACGCAGCTGTTTAACACTGCTATAATAAGGTTCGAATTCTACTAATAGATTCTTAATATCAGTTATCAAAAGCGCGGTACTCATATATTCAGTGGTATAGTATTCACCGGTGAGGGCCCGCAGGGGTTGTTGGTTATAAGGAGTGCCATCTGATTTTACGTAAGCCAGGATAGTAGGATCCACTAATTCTCCATCGGCGAATATAGGCGCGTAGGAAACATTCCCAATTTCTCTCTCCAATAATTTATCAGGTATCGGCGGTAATTTGGTGCTTAGGACCGGAGGGCTGAGTTCTAACATAGATTCATCTTCAGTGGCTGCGGCTATTGAAGTTAATTGACCAGATGTAAAGCCCGTATTTAAGAAACCCTCGTCTCGAAAGTTAGAATCTTCGATTGTTTTCGGAGACCACGTAGAACAGAAAGCAAATATAGTTAACGACTGAAAATTTTCAGGGAGCAGCGGTAGCAGTTCGCCGTATTCAGCGGGGGTTTGTTCGCTAGCGGATCCATCCCAAACGGGCGCTATAAAATTCATGTCAGTTGTCATTGAATACTTATAAATTCTTCGAGTACGCTCTTCGTTGGGGTAGTCGGTTTCATAGTTAAAGTCACTCATCGAGAAACAATTAGTTCGACGAAGATACATTATGATATATCCAGGCCACGCGGATGTTGAGTAGGAGTCTAAAGGAGCTATATAACTTTCATCAGTAAGCAGTTCTGTATAAGGAACCCACAAGGCTCCGGGGTCGGCTGAGTTGTAAGAGGCCATGGCTAATGGCATTATACTCTCTTCTTTAGTTATTATTTTTTGAGCCAAATCTCGATCTGGGGTTTGTACTAGCCAGATGTGAAGGTTATCTTCGTTTACCATCTCCTCATATACTGGTGGTCCTGCTCCATCCATCGTACCCATACTATTAGTTTCCAACTTCTCTTCTACTTCAAAATATAAAGCTAATTTAACGCTAAAATAATCTTTTTCAACTTGGATATTTTCAATAAAACATGTCGGCATATAGGCGCCGAACATTTCTATTAAGTTTCCTTTAAAATCTAATCCTGGCATAATTCAGGCTCCACTGCTGAACCATATATATCATAATATACATGGTCCATGTCGTTAAAACTACAATTCATTTCTACATTAAGGTAATATGTTTCTTTATTGTAATAATCTAAAGCTTTACATATTTTTTTTCTATCATTCTGTTCATCCCGATAATAATCAAAATAATAAGCCACACTCGAAGTATTATTGCTCATGGGCGTGGCGGATATCATAGAGGCATCCTGTGGTTGATTATACTGCATATAACCATCAACAATTTGTGGAAGTTCGGTATCAAAATACTTTCGGTTCATCACCTCTGTGCCATCTTGTCCGTAGCTCATTCCTTCTGCTTCGGAATACCAAGCAGAGCCTATAAACTCTATAGGTACATTTGCCCTTACGCCGATGCGTTTATTTTCTAATGTTACTAATGCCGGACTTGATGATTCGACATATTCGGCAGTAATATTTAATACTGAATTATTTATGGCGGATACGAGTGCTTTAGCATTGAAAACATTCGCAAAAAATCCACTTGTAATAATGATTGCAGTATTGGTTCCTGATGCGGGTCCACTTGTTTGCCATTCAAAGGTAACGGAACGAAACGCGTCAGAAATTGTAACAGTATCACCATCAGCTGGAACCGTAGTCACCCCAATATGCCCCTTGGCCTTAGCGCCAGTACTGTCTGTTATCTCAAATACCTCGACGTCGAAATTCTCCATTAAGAGTTGAGTATTAACTTCTTCTCCATAAAAGAGGAGATTCTGGGCTTCTATCTGAATATAATTTCCATCAGCAAAAGGTCCTACTGTCCCTACAATATCCATAATTCCTTCTGGATCATTTGTCCACCCATCTTCCACTACAGTTTTAGTATAAATGGCTTCTATATCAATTTGAGGGATTTTAGTCTCGTTTATGATGTCAACAGGATCCACTGCTTCTATCTGTCCTTCCAGACATACTAATTTCCAAGCCGGAACAGCATCGGCGGAAGCAGCCATCAAGGACGCGTCGCCAATGGCAGTGACATACCTGAACACGTCTGGGGCCGGCTGCAAGCGTGTAGGGCTAACATCTGTTAGATATTGATCGTCCTCGTATAAGATCTCTTCATTATACTCCGGAGAAGTAAACATTACCAAGGGTCCAAGGTATTGTGTCTCGTTCTTAATTCTATTATGGATAAGATTCTGTGCTTCCATAGGTACTTCGAGCATACCCGGGGTCGTTCCACTAAGAGTAGATGTATAACGCTTATCATAAATGATATTACTGTCATAAAATGCGTAATACGTTGGCTTGAAAGAACCAATAGATAGTAGGTACTTTCCATACGGCGTAAGCTGCATATCATATACTTGCTCTTTTTTATCTAAAAATTTAGTCATTTTAAAGTTTCTTAAGTTTCCCTATGGAATTAGCTATTTTTACTGTCTTAGATTGGGAAGATGATTCTCCTAAACTCTTGAGTTGTGTTGGACGTGTGGTTGCCGAACCAAAGATAGTATTCGACAGGACTGCAGTATTAAGTTGCTCTAGAGAAACAGGTCCGTTTTTAAGAAGTGAACTGATTGGTCCGCTATCTTGTTCTTTATACAATACTTGTGCATCTACTTTAATTAGCTCTACGAAAGATATATAATCATAGGGCCAGTTAAAGCGTAAAGGATAGGTGGAGTTAGTAGTACCTTTCGATTGATTAAAAGGCTGTTGCAGAGGTCCTGAGAAGCCCACATTAGTAGCTCTACTTTCCCCTACTTGACTCTGTACTAAATCATAATAATCAGTTTGGGCTTTTTGTTTTACCTTGAACACCATCCATCTCAAGTTCTCGTTATCCATTAGGGTGTTTTCATTTAATAATTCTAAATTCATTAATTCATGAGAAATCGATTGATGTTGAAAAGTTATATCTTGATAATTGCGAGGTGCGATATTCTGCCAAATGTATGATAAATCGTCTTTATCCAGAGTATATTCGAATTCAAATATATACATAACTACAGGATCAAGATGAGGATTATTAAGGAAATCGAACTGTGGAGGTAGGACATACCTTCCCATTTTTTGTACCATTTTACGAATTGATTCACCCGCAGTACTTAATGAATCGCCGGCTGCCGTTCCTTTTGCAAAATTTAATGCAGCTTCGTATCGCTCTTGTGGGATATTGATAAACTGCTTTAAATCATTGGTAAAACTATTTTTTAATTTATTAGCAGTCTGGGCGGGAGTGTCGAATTTATCGACGGACATTTTGAGTCCCGAACCTATCACATAGGGGATTGCCACAACAGCTTCCCGAATTGTCCGACTATCAGCTAACTCACCCAAGCGAGCGGACGATTCAGCTATTGTCGTTAATTTTTGTCCGGACGCGCTGGGCCGGCCTTTCGATGTTATTCCGAATCCAACCAAAGATTTTAAGGATTTAACATTTTGATATATCTTGCCGGCGCCATTAAGGTCAAACCCGTTATAAGCGCTAGCACTATGGATTACTTCAGGATTATAACGAAGCCAGTTAGTGGGAATATCTTCAATTTCTAAGAAAACTCCAACATTAGAAGCATCGGGGATTAATCCAAATTGATGCCACATTCCCCGCGGTGCTGCGGCGCCATATTTCTCTGGAGTGGAAAACGTACTATTAGACGCTGTGACCCCTTGGGTTCCCAAGTTATTAAAGTTTAACATCGGTGTTTCAAATTTAGGTTGAATGATCCATTTTTTACCTACAACGGTATCTCGCTCGGCAGTGAGATTCCCAAATTTATCAGTCTCTTGAAAGTTAACATCTTCAATACCAAATGCATCAATACTGTGACTTAGTTGCATGGAGCTTCCATTAATACGATACCCATCATAAATTCGATCCACTCCAGTAGGTTCATAATGAAGTAATTGTGCATGCCCCAATCCCGGATCAAATCTCCAAGAAACCTTTCTTGACTCTGCTAAGATTTTTTCTAGATCATATGTTACGGAGGCCGATGGTGTGAAAATGATATCCAGCCACGCCTCGCCATCATAATAAGGAGGAGTATAAGCCGGATTGAAGCCATTGAAGGAATCCCGGACTTTGCCATCATAATTACCGGGCTGAGATTGCCCGCCCGGGCGCCCAGAAATCGACGGACCGAAAGCGCTTGGACGACTATACATGGTAAAGGTTTCTTGAAATTGACCTTTAGGTTTATTTATGGGCCACTGGGGAAGTGGATAACCCGATTCGGCACTATACTGCCCCGAGCCGGCATTCCAATACGCTCCTCCCTCTGCAACATAATCTCCTCCTGATCCCGATTCAAAGTCATAAGTTTTGGCGCCGGTATAGGATTTTCTTAATTTAATTCTGCATGTGTAGATACTACCACTCGCAAAGGTTAGCCCGGAGCCTACAACAGACGATTCAAGTTTCGTTATGGTAGAATCTTTCAAAAAGAAATTAGGCACCTCGCCGAAGAAATTTCGAGCCATTAAGTTATAAATATTGTCGCTCGCCGCGGCGCCAAAGGTACCTGTCATATTTAAAGAAGCAGAGGGATGGGATTCAAAATCAGGCAGCGTAATGGTTCCAATGGAGGAAGGATTTACTATTGTCTCGAATGGGATTCTCGTAGACCAGTAGTCGGCGCCCACATTAATCGTAGCATCGCGTGGGCCCATGGCCCATGAATTTACTTCACGGGTGTCTCCACCTCCTATAGAAGTGTAAAATTGGGCGGAAGCGGATACGGCGCCGGCATTATTAGTAATAACCGGATAGTCTACTGCTATTCCTGATTTAATCGTATTATATAAGATACCGGGCGCAAAAAATGGCTGTGCTATTGAACGGCAGAGTGCTCCGGAGACCGTACAAGCAATGATTGACCCTGAAGATATCTGACTGGGGGGATAAAATGCCTCCGCGGAGAACGAATCAGAATACGACTTTGAAAATTGATTTACTAAGTCGATAGTACGCTGGGCTGGGTAGAATCCTTTATAGGGATTAAGTCGAATAGCTGCACTAACATTGATGCTAATCTCTGCGGCATTTAGGAGTGTATCTGCTTTTACTTTCAGAAAGTTTTTCATGAATTCAGAATTGCTATAATCGATATAGAAGGAGTTATCTGAGCTATTAATGCCGGTTTCCGGAATACTGAAAGTGCTTAAATTCCCTTCATTAAAAATGCCATTATCTACGTAAGTCTTGATATGTTCGCTAATCCTAAACTCCGGTACAACAGAGAAGTCTTTCGCCACTAACTTAAGCTGGTACGAGAAATCGTCGTAATCGTTAAACCAAGGATTTGACGGATGAGATTCAAAGAGAGTATCAGTTCCATCTGTCTTAATAACTCCCGCATTTGCCGGTGCATCCCAATAAGCCTCTCCGCCATAAATTGGAATTTGGAAATTAGGATCAAATTGGCTGTAATCCATCGTTGGTCCAGGTCCATATGGTCCCTTCCCGAGCGTCATCGCAGAGGCAGTCTGTGCAACCGGAACACCGAAAGGTGCCACTACAGATCCGCGGGTAGATAACAGGTGTTTTCTAGAGTACAGGGCCCCCGGAGATAGCGTTTTCATGGCTATATTGTGATTATTTGCACTCTTGAAATGGTGGAAGTAATTATTTTGCAATTCGCCGGCTCTTCCTTGATTCCTCATATTATCCACTGAGGCATCGTCGCTAACTGTTGGTACATCAGTTCGACTTAAAAAATCCGACTGTGCGGATAGGGGCCAACAATCCTGATTAACTGTTAATCCAAAAGTGTTAGGTAAAGCATCTCCGACAGTAATTCGTTCGCCTTGTCCATTGCGCCAATACTGGTTATCGAAGGTAGGTTTACCTCTAACAGAAGCCGAAAATTCATTTCTAAGTGATGGGAATAAATTCTCGGTGTAAAGCACCCAATTCAGCCCTCCCGCAGTGGCGGCTCTAATAGTAGGGATTATCTGCTCATAAGGAGTTATAATATTTTCAGCGGACATTTCGGTGTAATTATCCAAGGCTGTTTCGTTAAAAAAGATCTCTTCATTGTTATGAGTAGATTTAAGAGTCACGGTATTACCCAATCGGCTATAGTTGAAAATTACTGGGCGCCCACGCATCGAAACTGGTGCCAACCGATATCGACTAATCGAGGTATTGTCTTCCGATGTGATAAGAGATATCTTGTTTTCTTCTTTTTCTTTGAGTAAAATAGGATGCTCTTGTTGGCGCGTAGCCTTCCAGTTCCAGCCAAAAGTTCCGCCGCGGCGAGTTAACAACAAGTTGAGATAATTAGTAGACCCCGATAGCCAATCATAGCCGCCGGCGCCGGTGGTGACTTCAATACCTAATTTTTCTCTAAGTGCTAACTGCTCGGTATATACTGTGTCATAAGCATTGGATAAGGGATAGCCTAATGTGTTAGTAGAGCTGCTCACCGGATCGCTTGTAAGGATATTTAAGCGGCTTGTGGGCTGTTCTAAGGTAGGTAATTTTTCTGCGGTGACATCACTATCCTCCTCATAATTGAAATAAGCTACATAGCCCTCTATGGAGCTAGAATATAATCCAGCCAATACGCCGTAGACTGGTGCACGGCCGTAGAATCTCAAAGCATCGGCAGAGGATCCTGCTTCTTCTATTGAACCGGTTACCCATGAATATTGACGATCCATTCTGGGGATCATATGTGAGACATTAAGATTATCATAAACCTGTCGTCTACCTGTGGAACATACATTTCTCCAATCTGGTAGATCGACGTCAGAAGTATCGTACACTAGTGTGCACGTTTGTTGGGGAAGGGTTATATTATTACGATGAACCTTGTGAAAGTTTCCTATTTGATTATACGATGCGCCAGGATTAGGAACCAACATGGAATCCCTACCGAAACGGGCCGTATGACGGGCTGCGTGTGCTCGGAAGCCGAAATCTTGGCCGGCATAATCGTATACGCGAATTCCGCGTGGGACAGCTGCCACAGCACCGGTTGGGCCCTGAGATGGTTTAATAACTCCCCAGTTCCTATAATTCAACACATTGTAGACTGAGAACTCTCCACCTCGAATATCACGGAAGGCGCGCTGAGTTGTCTCTCTTGCGCCGGGGGCGCCGAACCGAGACGTTATAATAGAATTGTTAATATCTTCAGAGCTACTGTTGTCAGTTACTAAATATTCTAAACCATAGTTGAAATGGTCCGGCTCATCTAAGTTGCCTTGAGAGCCTATTAACATATAATTCCCCACTACGTTTGACGAGGTAAGATTACTCTGTCCAAAAATACGCTCGGGGAGGGCTGGCTGGTGATCAATAAACCAGCGAGGATTAGAATAGGCGCCCACTGTGCTTATAACTTCATAATTATGGGCATAATTTCCAAGGACTGTAGACACTCCGTCTGAACCTGTTGTCAGGCGTATATTCTTAATATTTACCGGGCTCTTTGATACAAAATCTCTATAGAGCCAAGCCTTCTGGGAGGCTGTCATCGGATAAGGAGCCACACCCTCCTCGTTAGCTTCTGGCCATGGGTAGTCTGGGCCCACAATACCAATGGCGCCATCCGTATTTGGACATCTCCCTAATAATAACTTCCAGGCTTCTGGACGATTATCCCAACGATCGTTGCCGCGATTAAGTTTAATGTGCCGTGATTGATGTCCGCCCACGGCATAATCGGTAAATGGACCTTGCATCGGGATTTCTAAATCGGGTCCATAAACATCATTATGAAGATTGGTTATTTCTATACTCGCAGTGACCCTCTCAACAACGCTAGCGTTATAACCACTCTTTACTGACGAACTGTAAATACTGAACGGGAAAGCCATCGAAGATTTTACATTGAAATATCCATTTCCATCTTGCCAATGGCGGCCGTGTTGTACTTTAATAGTTCTTTTGATTTTTTTACCAGTGGGGTTGGCGTCTAGCATTTCTAGTTCTTGTAATTTGACCAAATCATCAGTCAATCCAAGTAAGACATTTTGAGGGATAAACGCTCCCCCTTCTAAAGTAATGGGACCTGCAGGGCGTACTGCGTCATAAATAAAACTAAAATTCTTATCATTTTCGAAATTAGAGCCGGCTTTGATGGGGTAATCGATTTGCACTTGCTCCTTATAAAGTTTCATGAAATTTCTACGAGCATAGACACTGGTATTATAAGCGGCGCCGGCGGGCGTAAAGGCAGATGGCCAACTTTGGCTCAAGTGAGGCACAGAGGCAATAGTCTTGCGAATTGTCTCCTTCTGAGTATCAATTGTGTCTGCAAGAGTACTATCAGTGGGCCACTCATTGAGGGCTGTTAGTTCTTCGGAGCTTCTCAACGCTCGAAATTTCCAAAAATTCCCCTTTACCTTCTGCGAACGAGGAGATGAAGGGCGGACCGAGTGTCCGGATTGCCAATCGTAAGTGCCCTCTTGCACACCTTTCATAGCTGTGTCTAGATTAGGCGCTTCGAATTCAAGTGTAGGATATTGAGTTTTATATTTGTTTCTTTCTAAAACGTGACTTTCAATCACATTAAGAGTATCATCTAAATAGTCTACCGAGGCCGGCAATAATTGTCCCACAATAGTAGTAAGAGCATCATCAAACCATTTGTAATATTGTAGATATTGCTCTACCGTAGATACTTTAGTAACCCGACGGAAAAAGGCTTCGCGCAGTTTCTCCATGCCTTTATACCGTTCACGATAGCGGTTAACAGGCTCACCAATTATATTATTAAAGTCCACTACTCCAGCAAAAAAGTCCAACATCTCCTCGGTCATGGCGCCTTGGAGACTCTTTTCTAAAACGTAGAAAAATTTAGGAGTACGCTGCTCAATGGTATATACTCGGTCTTCATCCCCTGTGATCTTCACCATATCGGCTGAAATCGATCGCTCTGGATCTATAAATTTATAAGAATTAACTATCTTATTCTCTACAACCTCGGCCGAACTGGTGGCAAAGCCAACCCCATACCCAGTGTGCTGATACCCTACTAAGTTCCCGAGCCATCCATAGTGTCCGCGAATGAAGGCTGACCCCGAACTCATATCAATATTGTAAAAGGTGCCGTCGACATTAGACGAAGTTAAATTATTAAAGCTCCAATTCAGTGCCAACATATGTTGATTTGAAATATCTAAATTTTGTGGCGCCATCAGACTAATATTTTCATATATGTAATCGATACCTGAATTATCATAGTCTTGAATATGCTGATCTAAAGTCAGATTATCAACAGATCTGGCCCAATATTTAAGACTCGTACAATAAAGGTCACATGGTTTTTCAAGGGCGCCCGTGATATTCGTGCGAGTTGCGCCGGCGTAAAGGCGTTTATTAGCATTTAGGAAATTTTCACCGGACTCTTTCGAAACACTTGCAGTCAACTCAAAGCTCTGGTTGATCATATTAAAGCCGGTAGATACTCCTCGGAATATAACATTATAACCATATGCATTCCCCACATCAGTGGCTCCTGATACGATCGTAGCCAACGGTGTTGTAGGTTTTACTCGTACCGATAAATTCCATCTTTGATCATCATAAACATCATAAAAAATAGAGCTAGTCAAATTAATATCGCCTAGGCCCGGGGCGGACGATGTTAGTTTAAACGAAATATTGGTCGTATCTGTTTCGGCTTTTTCTGCTGTTACTCGAAGAAATGCGAAGTCATCAGCAATAACTCCTGTGTCTTCTCCCGATAATGACTGGGAGGACCCACTATCTGCTGTATGAGAACCAAAGAGAGAGACACTTAAATAATCTCTATTAAACTTGGGTTGAGTGGGATGGATAGGGGGGAACCTAAATTCTCCCTCTATTGTTGCTCCAAATTTATTTTCCCAACCTTCGCCGGCGCCGTTAGAGCCAGATATATACCCCAGGCTTTCACCATTAAGAGGATCTTCTCGCTGATAGACAACCGCATTTTTGTTATTTTGGGTGTTGAGATTAAGGTGTTTTTTGCGTGAGATAGTCTCTTTAAGATTATTCTCCAATTCAAACGTAGCCTCTTTAGCATATACGTTTAATTTAAGAACTTCATTATCCATGTTAAAGCAGCGAAAAACATTTCTGATTGACCTTTCGGTTCCCTTGCTTTTATAAATTTGGGCGAGATTATGATATAGATTGGTATAGATTAAATTTTTAGTGTCGTGAATGTTTGATTCAAATTTTTCTGTTTCGTTTCTATTAAAAAATTGTTCTATTATGGTCGCATCTACAAAAATATCAGGTGTGTAAAGTCCAAGGCTTTGCGGCAAATGGCGCGCGAAAGGGATCGGTTTAAAAGAACCAGTAGGATAAAGTCCATTCTTGATTAGAGGAAGTGCGGCGATCTGATAATGGAGAGTGTCAAAATATGATCCCATGATATGAGATAAATATGCTAGATTATTACTGTTTGTATTAGTGTGTTCCTCTACTATCCATGAAGGCATATAATTTATAAACAAAGAATTATTAGTTAAATCATACCATTCTCCTAATTCCAAATGTTCCGCTAAAGAACTACTAACTTCAGGATGGTCCTCATAAATAATAGGATCTTCATATTCATATGAAACTGCCGAAGCTGAAACCATGGCAGAACCAGTATTGCGAGAGAATCCATAGTTATACCCAGTCCAGGCTCCGTTTGCAACACGGCCACCAAAATCTAATACCACGCTATCGGTATTAGCAATTCCCGTAATACCTTCATTAAATTTATAATAAATGCCTAGCTCAGTGTTATTAATATCTGTGTTAACACCGCCGCGGACCTGTGTGAACCAATTTAACCCAATCTCTCGGGCGGATCGCTTCGCTTTCCAGAATCTAAAATCATCTAAAGACGCCGATAGTTTACCGGCGCCGCTGTATGCGGAGGGTGTGATGGCTGCAAATTCCGCGTTGCCCGAGGGGGCAGTTAGGAGGGCGCCAATTCGGGCCTGCATGTTTTTGGGGTTTAATTCGTTGGGTGCTGTTTTACTATTAAACTGATGGGTTTTTAACAAAAATCCGTTATGGTAAACATCACAATGAAGCCGGCTCGTGCCCGAACTACCTGTATTATAAAGATTAAAGGCCCAGTGACCCCAGGAACCTATGGAACTACTCAAAATGGGGGTGGAGGAATCTCCACCGACTCTTTCATTATAAATACCAGTGGTACCAGATTGTACAGTCAACCGGAAAGGCGAGCCGTCCCATTGGGCCGCGGTGGCGCCACCACCGGTTAATTCAAGGGTCAAACGACCAAAGGCTGCAGAGCCTGATGTTTCGTTATTCCACATATCAAAGATAACTTGTTTACCAGTTTTAGTCGTGGTAAATGATGGCCAGTCGCCATAAGAACCAGTCTTCATCCAAAATTCAAGAGTCACACCGTTTGTATTTAAGTCTGTTTTTAAGTTAGATTCTCGTGAGCCAGAACCGTAATCAGTGGGAAGTCCCTCAGTCGTATAAATATCTTCATCATAGATGTTTGCAAATTGAAACTTGCTTGTCAGAGGATCAGGAGACAACGTGACTAAACTGCTTCCAGATGCAAATGAACCGGTACCGGGACCACCGTCAAGAGTGATATATTCTTTGGCGGCGGGCATGCCATACCATGCGTCAGTGCCCGAAGGATCATCACCGGGACCATTACCAATTGCGGTTGTACTTCCGTAGCCGTCTGCACTAGCGGTAGTAGCAGGGCTCATAATGATATATCCTGTCGTTCGCGGATACACATTTTCAAAAATATACCGATCTATACCGTTTGCTTTATTATTAAACTCGTTGATCTCGGCGTCAGAGCCATCATAAGGATAGAAGTCTAAAATTCGATTAAAAGCGCCTTGATAATATAGGTAAGCCGATCCATAGCGGGCAAAATTTTCTGGCTTCGCATATTCAATAGGGGGCTGATATTGCTGTTGAGAAGCTTCAATGGCCTCCGCATTTCTCGCCGATTCAACTTCTTCAAAAAGATCTCGTTGGTCAGTGGTATCGAGGGTCTGTCTAGAACTATCGGAATCATCAAATAGTTTTTTAATACTCATAGTCTTCTACTCTAAATTTAAATATATCATCTTGCTCCACCCACGAACTTAATGCATCATCATAAAATGCAAATTTAAAAGCATATCCGTACCCGGGCTCTAATAAATTCATATTAAAATCAAAATAATTGCCCGACACATCATATGACAGTCCAGTGTGCATATTGCTTCCTGTGCCGTATGGAACGGCGTTATAAGCATCCAATATTCGATAAACAGCATAAGAGGCGCTATGAATTGTAGTGGTCTCAATGGTTGAGTTTGCCACTGTATAGATGTTAGGGCTCCAATTTTTATTTCTTACATATAAATTAAATCTAGCAGTTTCGTTCTTGCGGTAGCGATCTCTCAAATTAGTGATATTAATATAATAAATCGGTTTCTCGATAGTTTCCGAAGCTTGTAAAACAATCGGATCTATTGAGCCACTAAAGAGTTGAATCTCAGCTTCATGCGCGGTGGTGATAGTATGACTTCCTGTGAACCATACATCATATAATTTAGTTAAACTAGTTGAGCCCGTGAAGGCGAAAGATGCGGAATAAATGCCCTTCGAAACAATTCCTCCAGTTACTACAGTTAAATAATCTGCTCGGACGCCGCCGGTTTCAGCTTCGCCGGAATTATCTGGCGATAAAACCTGTAGACCTGAGCCTGTGGGGGCATCATTTTCAACATTACCTGAAAAGATGTTTACGAAAAGATGTTTATCGGAACCTAAATTGGGGATATCTCTCAACTGTCCTCGTACATAGTTATAGAAATAAATGGTATTGAGATTGTCATGAGAACTGGCTAAAGAGCTACTATAATAAAACTCCCCCCGATCATCACGGATGATATCATTCCAGCGGGCTTCAATTACTGGTTTTTTGAAAAAGTATTCTGTTCCGCGGGCGAAGAATCTCTTAGTATAAAAAGATTTAGTAGAGCCGCTAGGATTAAAAAGTACACTTTGTCCACTAATTGCCGGGTCTGGTACATCAATATATCGGCGCGTGACTAAATTGGCGGATCCGGAGACATAGGATTCTTGGCTTTCGGAAAGATGAATACCAATTCCATAATTTGCCCAGCCATCACCTGAAGTCCCGTCGCCAATGGAAGACGCCATCCATTGTTCAACTAACGGCGTGATATTGATTTCAATGTCTTCTGTCCCGAGCGGCATTGTCTGTGTGAAAATATGTATCTCTTGGCCCGGAGAAATGTTCCCTGCACCTGTTAAATAGGAACCTCCAGCTAGCAAAGTATCACTACAGTCAGACCAGTAACCAGCTGCAGCGTTGGATGCGGACATCCAATTACACCCCGTATTGCCTAACGTTAAATCGCTATAATTATCTAAATCTAATCCGACCCCTTCTTGCCACGATTGGGAAACTGCCATTACTACCATCGTCAAATCAGTAGGAACGGTACGAGAATGGGGAGCATTAAAAACTCGCAGATAAAAACTAACATTTCCACTGGCCGGAATAACTTCGTTAGTTCTGTCAGTGTCTATATCGCTTACGGGAAATTTTATAAGGATTCGCGAAAGCTCCGCAGAGCTAGTAGTAGCTCGACCATAGATAGAAAAGCTTTCCAGAATATCGGCTTCGCCAGTGTTGGCTCCGGTACCTCTGGTTTGTAAATTATGTTGGAATGCATTTACTACAGTCGCATCTGCATTTGCTGTATATTTTTTAAGCGCCATTAGACAATTTTTCCTATTATATCCTTTGTGGGGTATTTAAGTTCTAGTATAGCATTTTTAGGAGTTATTAGTGTAGTGCCATCCGGAGAGAGATTTTGATTAATATTAATGACAGAATTTGAATAGCCGGCGCCTGTGCGATTAAGTAATTTAACGGCTGATACGTCAAGCACCGAGGGAACGTATTTTAAGGCGCTATAAATCTCGCTGATATACACCGGTTCACCGATAAAGAAACCAGTTTTGAGGCGATCCGCAATAGCTGTATTACAGGCCGCCATGGTTGTAAATCGATTTGCGCCTGACTTAACTCTTATCGAATACTCCACACCAAAATTAAGGATGTAAGGATCTAAAATGTTTATACTATCATTCATCATTCTATAATAATTCAGCCAAGTTTTTAAATTATTTTTAATAGTTCGATTAGTAAGTTGTAATTTTTGAGATGAATCTTCTGAAATTACAAATAAATTTAAATTTCTATTAAGTGAATTGGGATTACGTTGGGCACTCACTCTTTTTATACTTCCAAAACGACCAGGCATCCTATAAGACATGCTTTCATAATCCGATTGAGTTACGCATCTATCTTGTGTAGCAAAGCTATCATAAATTCTCTCTTTGATATCAACCGAATTAGTAGCGGTGATAACTCCCATAAGAGGGGATTCATTGTGTACCTCTATCGACTGGATAATATTCATCATAGTACCCTTATCTAAACTTTCCGCATTGGTGAATTCAGAATTTACATTCTGTACTTTCGTTACAGTCCCCACTGCGGCATTACGAGTACTTGGATCATTTATCAGATATTCGACCGTCAGAGAAGTATTTTGAGGGACGATACCGTACATCTCGTTCTTGCTTAGGCGTGTGGGATCGAACGTGGTTTGACTGATGTAATCTTTGCCATAAATATCCATTGCCGCTTCCTGTGGGCTGGCCATTGGCGACGAATTCATTTCTTGTCCACTACCGAATTGGAGAACCATCGAACCATTGCCCGACCGATGAACTGCAAATTTACGGGATACTAGTTGAGGCTTTAAGATAGAGACCACCGTATCTTCTGAATAATGAGGATTGCTTATTTCCCGAAAGATTAGATCTTGGGATAGGTTTTGTACCTCATAATACACATTTCCGTCAGAATCATAAACCGAAATAATTTCACTAATATTCGATGAAGGGAGTACTATACTTCTATAACGACGAAAGGCGCCGATTCGATAAGTCTTGACGCCTCCAACTCCCGACATAATAGTGCCAGTGGCTTTAACTGCGTAATAGGTGGGGGCGCCCGTCGCGGCGTCAGTTCGGGCGACTACCACCACATTTCCAGGATCCGATATATCAATACTTTCGGTCAAAGTATAAGAAACCCCTGATGTACCACTAAAGGTTGTACCTGATTTTATCAAAGGATAATAACGAGAATCAGGCCCCAATCCGGATGGTGATGCGGGAATTAATACAAAGATACTAATGGTGCCATGAGTGGCTGCGGCGCCAGGACTATTATAACCTAAAATCTTTCCATGACGGACAATATTGCGATATTCATAAGCTGTATCTAAGAATGTTTCATTTACATTATAATCTAGATAAAATGATAGTTGATCGCCAACATAGGCCACTGCATCCATTAACATCGCAGCTACAGAGCCTTCACTAAAGTCTTGTACGATGCCGGGGTAATATCTCTCACTAATCTGTAAAAGATCACTTTTTATTGTTTTGAAATCCCTATGCGTATAGTCTATAGGTATGATTTTATCTTGTTGATCTGGCATCGTTAAACCTCTCTTTTAAATAGTAAGAACCAATAAATCGCTCACATTTAAACTCGCTAGCGAATATTCGATCCTAATGGTAATTTTATTTGGAAATTGTGGATCACTACTAACTAAAAAATTTTCAATAGTGACACCGGGCAAGTATCGAGTAATTTGTGACGTCACGACCGATTGCAATTGATGCTTTGGAAAGTTAGCGTTATTTTCAAACAAATACCTCTGAACACCGGCACCGAAGTCTGGATACATAACGCGTTCGCCCGGTATCGTCAAAAGTATACATCTCATTTTGTGTCTTATCAAGATGCGAAAATTTTGCACAAGTTGGAAAGTTGTAACATCGTTTCTCTGAATTGGTACTGTGAGATCAAAAGGCATTTATTTTTTCCTTTAATAACTATCATCTTTAGAACAAATTTGTCCTGTAGAATCAAATGGATTTCCTTTAAGAAGATTTTTACTCTTCCACCGCGGAAGGAGGCGCTCGCCGGCGGAAGGCTTTAATGTATGTCTAAGATTTTTGAAAAATTCTGCCCCGGGCCCAGGGTTATTCTCTTTCGCATCTTCAACGGGATCGAATTGTCTGCCTAAATAGTGCCCCTTGAAAAGCTTCTTGGCTCTCCCTTTGACATTTCTCATCACTATCTGATCCCAATTATCATATTCAGTTACAAACCACTTATCTTTGCGCTGCAATGGGTGAGACCACCCTATCGCGCCGGCGTTAAGTTTCAAAGTTTCTCCGGAGACTGTCACGTATTGTCCCGGCTTGTCAGCGATTGTTGTGCTGTACGTATCCAACAACGAAACACCAACTTGTCCAACTGATGGGAGGAGGGCTAAATCATTATAGATAGCTGTGAGCGACACAATTTTATTGAAGGGGAAGATATATCGATTTAGGATCTTAAATTGTGGGTCGTCGACCAGCTTGTTTATTAGACACAATAATAATTTGCTATCACCCTCAACCCCTAAAAATTGTTCTACAGTAGTATCCAAGGCGTCTACTTCAGCTTCCAAGAATACAAATCTTAAATCGTCAGCATATTCTTCGTCACTATAATTCTCAAAGTATGATTCGAGGGTAGCCATCACGCCAGGATTCGTAGCAATTAGCTCATATATATTAGGCGAGCCGGCAGTTGTTAAAAGGGTATTAATAGAGTTGGTAATGGAGATCGGCAAGTTGCCAGAGTCGGATGCAAAATCTTGGATGAATTCGTTAAATGCCATGGACTTTTCGGATATATACATCGACATTTGTATCCCACATCTCACCCCCAATTCTCCGGTTAACCCAATCGCGATTCCTCGATCGTTATAAACGAGTTCCATAGTGCCCGGATAATGATCTGAGATATTTGTGGCTTCGGGTTTTGCTTGAACCATCTCTTTTCCCGTAGCGGAAGAATATTTCGTGCCATCAATTTTCACATATTTTTCAATCAGAAAAGGCCGGCTACTATCAAATCCAAAAGGAGTTCCATAATCTGAAACATCACCAATCGGCACTATAACTTTACTGTCAATCGGCGTAAGCTGATCGTGGTCACCTATAATGTGCTCTCCGCCGGACATAAATATAAGATTTCCTTGATCATTAGTGCTGGTATGATAATAGCCTACATATTCTGTACCATCTGGCGTGGTAAATAAACCACCGGTGGTGTATTGATTATCTCCTTCGTCGATTGATAAATACTCTTCTTTTATCTCTTTATCTAGATCTAAATCTATGCCTCCCTGTGTATAAGTTTGCAAAAAGTAATAATCCAAATTGTTGACTACGGGTTCCCAGCCTAAAGTCTTTATGTTTTCTAAGAATTTATCTCCGATATATTCTACTTGTTCTTTCACCAATTCTCCAAAAATAATTTTAGCATCTTCTTCGGTGGACTGAACAAATTCATATACTTTACGGGCGCTATATTCTTCATAAGACTCAGCAAAATTAGACATGCCCAACGTAGCCAACTTCATTAATCCAGAATCTAGAACCGCACTCATGCGGTTTTCGCGGGACCATTCAGTTCTCGTTAGAGCATTCTCCATATAGGATTCAATCTTATCATTAAGTCGAGTCAGGGTTAAAACGACATGTTCTGGTGGGTTTGTTATATCGCCGTCGGGACCAACTCGTCGACTATACAATTGAATTCCCTGCTCTAAAAAGGAATACCAAAATTCTTCATCTTTAAAGGGGTTAAATGCTTCAAAAAAGTCACGTTGGCTGTCTCGCAGATCCCGCTCTAAATCTTCTACAATATACTGAATGTACGCTGAGCTATAATTATTAACAAAGTCTGGCTTAAAATATGTCAGAGTAGCTAATGATTTTATAAAGTGAGAAGTCACATAAGAGCGAATTGTAGCGGTTATAATTCCCTCTATAGCTGCTACCGAATATCTTTCCAGTACTCGTTGGTACGGCATCTCTATAAAACAAGCTGGATCAGAGGCCAATTTTGGGTCTTCCGGAATATTTTGATATGTCATATCCATTTTTTCATTTATATCGTCAAACGTTACTACATCAGTTTTGGCCGGCTTGCAGGCGCTTTCGCCAGGAAACATTATATCAACCATTCCGAACCAATTTTTATTAATCAGGGGCTTGATATATAAAGGAGGATTCAAATATTTTCCGCCGAAGGTGTCGGGATCTAGATAGAAAACGCGATTTAACTCGGGCGTTCCTGCGGCTTCCATTTGATATTGCATCCGACTGATCCCAAGTATCTTATCATCACTAGTTAAATTTCTTGTGATCTCATCGCCCGACTCATCAACAACTGTAATTGTTGCCTCATAATAAGATGTGCCCGGGGCAGAATTGGTTTGATTGGCTGCTACTACATATTCTGTGTCCGCAGGTGTTAATTCATCTAAAAGGGCGCCGTACGTAAAAGCTTCTGCATTTCCCGAAACTGATGTCATAACGTTATTCATGAACGAAGACATAAAGTAATCATGAAAGCTTTTTGTTTTATCGATCTGATACTCAGAATCGTGCTGATTTATAATTTCCCCTAACAGTACCACCGGCGGCATGTATTGTTGCCGGTGTTCAAACGTACTTAAAAACTTAGGGTAAGCGGACATGTCTGTGTCCACCCATGGGGCTGTAAATTGGGAGCCGGACATGTATCCATCAATCGACATAAACTCATATTCTAAGTCAATAATTGGAGTACCCTCTTGCGGGCCCGGTAATAGAGCTTCAGCCGCAGTGATCTCTAACTGATCCATAAATAATGGTGAGAATCCATGCTCGGCGATATTCGTAAGAGTACTAATCTTTACTCTCATATTGTCAGTCGGAAGATTTATCACCTTTTGTTCTGTAAGTATATTAGGTAATTCGAGATGGGGGGTGGCGTTATCTGTAAGTAATTTATCCTCAATCGAGGAGTCTATTTCTGGTGTTCGATCTTGTTCTAAATTGAAGGATGACGATAAAACATTTTCAACTTTAATGACATCCGAAATAAACGCTTCGATACGATGGCCATATTTCCAGCGCGTTCCTGACGCTAAAGTTCCATATCCATTATTATTATCATAAAAGTCCATACTAAGATCCGAAGTCTTCTTGCGCGCTTCTAAAATCAATAAAACATCGTCGTGATCGGGGCGGATCTTATAAGTGATATTATATTTTTCACTATCCCCAAGTCCAATAATACTACTTTTCTGTTTTTTATAATCATAACTCCCGATAATTTCAGGATTTTGATATTCATTATTCGAATTAAATTGTGAACCACTTGCCCCAAGTTGAGTTTGCAGCCAGCTGGCCACCTTAACCGGATACGCTCCAATTTGAATCGCCGTCGTCGCATATTTCTGTCCGTCTGTAGCTGTGGCATTTTCGACATAATAGTCTACGTATGTTTCGGGTCCAAACTCTTGCCGGCTCACTTTACGATTGTGTGCACTCAGAGGATTTCCCTGTGTGTCACTTAATATCATATTGAGCATCCCATAATCGGACTCCCATGGGCCATTTCCTATCATATCGTCGGCAAATGCCATTCGAATTAAATCTAATTCATAGCCCAGTCCCGTGGTTGCTGCCGCAATTACAGCTTCAGGTTGGAAAGGTATTATACCATTTTCGCAACCCGGGTCTGCAATCAGCGGCTGATCAAATAAACTATCTGGGTTTTGATAAACAGAGGCTAAATCTCCTAATTCTTGGGCGCGCCGGCGTTGCGGTGACATCTGCTCACATTGTCCGGGGGTTGCGCGTCCGGCTAGTAAATCACACCGCAAGTTCTCAAAATTTTGTAGGTCTTCAGGAGAAGCGCACAAAGAGGGATTACCTGCGGCACCATTTAGCGCCGGATCCAGACTGTTAAGATAATCTTTTAATTGTTGTCTGAATCCTAATGGCATAAGATTTCCACAATTGTCAAATAATTGACCGATAGCCTGTTTATGCGGGAGAGCGCTCTCAAACTCAGGATACTCTAATTTTCTAATCTCTAACGCGACTCTCTTGAATTCATCGGAGGCATTCCCCAAAACTGCATTTGATAGCTCAACCGGTGTGGTGGCACTGGCAATATCATTCATATAATCTAAGGTTCTTTGCTTGTTTGCAAAGGCTGCGGCGCCTAGTCCCAAATTAGCCACCATCTCTATTAAAGTTTCATCAACTGTTGCTTGTGACGCATTAGAACCACAAATTGAATTTTTTATAATATTGGTAAGAGCTTCTTTCCCTCCACTTGCCACCGCGCCGGCGACCATTGCGCCGGTTGTCTTTAGGGTTTGACAGCTAATACTACCGATCATTTCACAAACCTTTTGTAACAAGGCCACTATCAATTTGACAATCATATCATTGATGGCTGCTATAATGGCCGGTTTCAATAAACCAAAGAGATCTTTTAAGTTGAGTTGTGCGGCGAAATCAAAAGGATTCTGAAACATAAATTCAGGTACTGTCATATCCCAATTTGCATTACAGAAAGGATTTCCATGAAATTCGAAATCTTTGATAAAATCATATGCATTAGTAATACCCGTAGGCGGTACAGGACAGTTCAGACCAGCTAGGAACTGGGCTATAAGCGGTCCTCCCGGAAACTTGTTGAGTAAATCAAGCGCTTCAAGTAAATTCCCTTGGTAAACTTCTAGCAGACCTTTTATATAAAGCTGCACAACCACTGTCTCGCTTAACTGGCTGCGATTCGCTTCGCTTCCAACATCTAACTGTTCAAACAAGGGTCTGTTTGCGCCGGCCGATCCAGCAGATCCACCAGAGCCACCAGAACTGGCGCTCCGCCCCATTGAGTCTAAAATAGCGCGCGGATCGAGCTGGGTGGTATTACTTTCTTGCCCGATGGTCGTTCTTGTGCCTGTGAATGCTGTGGTAATATGGCGAGCGGTCGTTGAGGCGCCGAATGAGCCGCCCGCGAAGGCCGTGGCATCACTTCCCACGTCTACGACATCGAGCGAGGACTTTACCTGGTTTTCGCTAGCTTCGATGCGGGCATCTGCTAGAGCCGTTTGATATTCCTCCTCAGTGGAATATGTCACTCCATTAACGGACCGGCTGGTCATCGTCCCGGCATATGCCTCGGTACGCTCCACGGTTTGCGTAGATGTGACAGCGAGGGTATCAAGTGTATCTGTGGCTTCGTTGGTGGTTGACCGGTCAAGCATGTTATCAGTGGGGTTGTTATAATCATTTGGATTGTAGCCACCTCCTTCTCCTATAATATCGCCTTCAGCAATCTTCTTTTTAACCAGTTCGTCTAATTGCTGGCGTTTATCAGGAGGGAGTCCTAAAAAGAGATCATAAAAAGTTCGGATATTCATTCCTTTGAGTGCTGCTTCAACAATTTTAGACACAGCTACATCAAACGGGAGACCCCCCATCAAACAACCTATAGTTTCTAACATTAACTCATTAAAGCCACACAATTTAATGCTAGATAATAAATCATCTAATAGTTCTTGTCCGTTTACCCCATCACCCCAATTTAAGGCACCACAAAATCCTGCGAGAGCTTGATTGGAATTAGCAACTTCCCCAAAGGCTTGTTCACGAGCATATGTGAGCACACTTTCATGACTTAAGAGAGAATCAAAGCCCCCACCTTGAGGGGAATCCCATAGGTTGGCAGAGTTGTGATGGAGATAATAGTCACCAGTGGAAATTAAACGCAAATAGGCTATAAATGCATCTCTCCCAGCGTGTGCACGAACGCGGCTTACGCTGGCACCAGTTTCAAGACTGACACTCAAGGGCGTCGACTGTCCGTACCAAATTTCGTTACGTCGGTTGGAGCGTCGGCTGGACTCTTGGAGTTGTATAAGTGCAATAGTTTTCTCTATAGCTGTATCAACGATCTCTGCATGATAAGGTGTCTCCAGGAACCTCGCAATGTCTTCGGGGCTATTCATAACCTCGTAGAGACTCGGGGCGATTTCGTTCCCGGTTAAAGGGCCCCAAACAGCATCCAAGTCGGCCCGCTGGTCCCAGCCCGGGGCGTCCCAGTCGTTGTATGTGCCCTGTAGCGACACGTCGAAGCCGATTACTGGTACATTCCCAGTCCACGCGTATTGGGGTTCCAAACTCGACTCGATCGGCCAAGTCCACCGCGGTTCTACCTCCGGGATACCATTGAGGAGTTGATCGCGAGAGGGGAACGATGGTTCCTCGGGAGGTTCGGCGCCGAAGTCTTGAACTGTCGTATTATATATTCGCATGCTTTCTTCCCATTCCGAATATTCTACCTCAAAACTATCGCGAGCTTCGATGTATCGGGAATGGGCAGATTGATATTGGTGGCGCGCAAAATCCCTGTAATTATCGTCTATTGCAGACACCCCAGTCGAGCGACTAGTCGAGGTGGATCTGGGCTCTAATGATTCGGCCATGGCGTTAAGAGTAGACTCGACCAGAGAAACGGCGTCTGCACTATGACCCTCAGCTAACAATTGTGCGTAAAGATCAACATTGCCGGCGGGTATGAACTCGACGTCGCTTTCATTGGGTATTTCCTCTAGAGGGGTTAGAACTAATCCCAATTTTTGTTGTTTTTCTAAAAACTTAGTTTCATCAGTTGTACACGCTTCAAATCTAAACCTATAGGCGATCGCGTCTCCAATGCTAAAAACCTCATCTAATAAATTCTGTCCAAGTTGGTTGATGTTAGAATCGAAGTATTCTCCTATACATCCTAACGTAGAATCCCCTGCCAACTGTTGTTCAAGAACGTGATTAATTGTGCTCGTTACCGTGGGAAGAGTATGCTCTTCAATGAATTCTTTCCATGGCTTAGGCGTTCTTGCCGTTAAATCAGTATTCATATTACTTAAATTTTGAAGATAGCCCAACACCACCTGATCCTTTAATGATGGAGAGTTTTCTAATAAAGCTCTGATTTTGGCGCCTTTAAATATTTTCTCCTCAGTCCCACAGAGTTCTGTCGTCACAGCAATAGTTTCTATTTGTCGAGTGCCATTCTCATTAGTCTTTAAGGTTATTTTAATTTCTACTGCTGGATCGTGCCAGCTGGCAAATAGTCTGCTTCCCGGTACTAAAATCTTATTATCTTTCAGAAAAGTAATTAAAGCTTGCTGGGCATAAAACATTAAGGAATCGCGGGAGAACCCATTGTCTCCATATGACGACAAATCAAAGATAGCGCCTTTTCGTGGACCTTCTTCAAAAACAAAGTTTCCTTTTTCAAGGGCGCGGAATACTTTTAGATAACGATTATATAATTCTAAACCTTTTCGAACCGTCGTAGAATATTCAATAAATGTGGCCGCATCGATGACAATCTCACCACTCTCATCTCCGCCACCCTCTTCTTCGGAGTCCGCTTGTTCTTCTTCATAGGTTTCTTCTTCCTCTTTAGAGGGAATATTATAAAATAATTCACAAGGAATAGAATATAATAATTTTAATCGAGAATTGGCATAAGGAGCCAATTCATAGTCTGCATACTCGATATACGCTTTACATAATTCTTTGAATTCATCTGTATCACTCTTTTCATAATGTGTAAGCAGAGCGGTAATAGCCTCGTAAACATAGACATAGAATCTGCCTTTTAATGTTGCGGTTGCCTCTTCTTCAGTTTGGCCGGCGCCGCCAGTATCTTTATAGGTGGTCACCACCGTGACTTGATAAGCTCCTTCTCTTTCATTGTAAAAAGGAGAATCTATCGTCTTCGTACGCCAGTCTGGTACTATTGCTGCTAAATTTGGTTTACACGCAGGACAATTATCAACCAGAGGTTCAACCTGCTCAGTTTCGCATGCGTCTATTAAATTATCATTATTTTTATCTTGAAATTTTAAAAATTTAGATCTAGCCATTCTCTTCTCTTATCCTTAAGTAAGTCTTACATTTTTACTACAAATATATCGATCAGTCTTTGCGTTCAAAAATTTCCATCTCCAGAAGATCTGGCGTATGAACAAAGCATACATAGGTAGGACCACATCAGTAATACTTTTACGCACCATTCCCGGAATAGGGGTTGCGGCGCCGGCGGTAGGGGCCCAGGCGGTGAGACCAGGGGCCATTCCGCCCAAACACATTAATGTAGTTACTGACTGGGCTAATAGCGCTTGGCGAAGCGCATCAACGTGTTCTTCCACTTGCTCAAGAGCAGCCATAAGATTGTCTCCCATTACTGCCGGCTGTAGAGCGTTGAGTTGGATAGAGCCTCCCTCTGGTAACTTCAATTTCTTCGACCCGGTATAATTACCAGCTATTAAATCAATGCCAGCACGGGTGCCTAATTTGGCTCCGTTCGAAGCGGTCTCGTTGGTACCTCTCATTTTTCCTGTTACTATTTTGATACTTTGCCGGCCTATAATACGAACAGCATCAGCTTTAATTCCAATGCCGGAATGACCTTCAAGGCTTTCTGGTGGTACAATACCATCGGCTAACCCAAAGTTAGCGTCTATTTTGGTGGCTTGACTCAAATAAATTCTTGCAGCGTCTGCAGAAAAACTGTTGTTTATCTCTGTTCCGGGATCTTGTGGTTTTGATGCCATCCTTCCAACAACAATGTCAATTCTATTAGCTCTTTGCGCGCCTTTTCCTCCGTATCCTGAAGCCACTCCATCCGGGCGATCTGTTCCAAAAG
>Ga0080013_1000788_pt1 | contig 43741 bp, 51 predicted proteins | sample ETNvirenome_6_85_FD_69236 | JGI IMG/M metagenome (GOLD analysis project Ga0080013, IMG submission 69236) | Marine viral communities from the Pacific Ocean - ETNP_6_85 (SPADES assembly) (version 2) | ecosystem: Environmental > Aquatic > Marine > Oceanic | place: Pacific Ocean | collected 2013-06-19 | reverse complement strand
TCTGTTGGCGTTCATGTGGTCGAGAAGATTCGACACCCCAAACCGAACATTCCAGCTTTTCTGTGTATCAACCATGTCCAAAATAATCTTTCTAACCTTTACGGCTTGCTCTGTATTTGCACCAATAGCGTTTATAAGTGTCTCTGACGTTGCTTTATCCGTAGTCGCTAAATACCCTACGAGCTGTTGAACAGTCATGTATTGATGTGGTTTAGCAACTTTATCTCGAACCTCCTTAACACCTGGCTGTCTTAGCACAAACTCATGCAATGCTTTTAGGTTGTTTCGCTGCTCAGCGGAAAACTTTAACACCCGATCCCCGGCTTCTTGTAAAACATCATCTGCTTTCTCAAGAATAACGCTCCTCAAGTTGTCTTTCAGGGCAGGAAAGTATTCTGATGCCTGGACCTCGGCTGTCACCATTAAATCAACAGCATCCTTCCTCTTCTCATCTCCCTCAAAATGATCCACAACAGTTTGTTGCAATCGACCCCCACGGTCTTGAAGCCTTGCTTCCAGGTAACGACGCTCTGCTAGTTTACCTGAAACACGGTCAGGCATTTCTTCAGCTTGCTGTGGCTCTACCTGTGGCTCTACCTGTGGCTCTACCTGTGGCTCTACCTGCACAGCATCTACACTGTCAGGTTCAACAGAATATGAGCCTCCAGCAAACTCAGGTGGTCCAGCTCCAACCTGTCCACTAAAATCAGATGTCTCCCAGAGATTTTGCAGCTCAGCGTCTTTAGCTTCTGGCAGCCCCACAGATCCCCGGCCGGTAATAGGGCCTCGCAGGTGCTCATGCGGCTGAAGATCCCAGCGCTCACCCTGGGGCCAGACGCTCTCAGGACCACCAGGCAAACCCTCAGACTCACCACTCATACTCCAACCACCAGTACGATTCATCTGAAGCATCTGGTCAAAATCTGTGGGTTTTAGCTTAAAAAGGCCAGTTGAATCATACCCAACACCATCTTCTCCAGCAGAAGCGAGAGTAGCGACACTGGCTGATGCTTGGCTTTGAATCCCAGCCTCTTTAACGAATACGTCCTGAAGATCCTTAGACTTTTTGAGGCTGTCTTTGTTAAGGACCCCGACCCCATCTCCCAGCTCTTTTGCCAAAGCTTTCGTCATGTTAGGCCCGAAAATACCATCCACCTCAAGCCCTAAAGCTCTTTGCAAAGTAGCGATTGGTCCAGTCCTCTTTTTTGAAGGCATATCCTTATCGCTATCTGCATCACGCATCCCTTGCATAAGGCTCAAATCGCCTTGAACAATAGCCCTTAGAACATCAGTGGTCTTTACGCCTTTGTTGAAGTAAAACTTATTCGTTTTCGCAAACTTTTCCCTGTTGAGATACTGTTCTCCTTCAGGGGTAAAAACCAGGCTAGAGTGAATCTTTTTAGAGTCACCAGCAAACAAACCCGCCCAAACCTTGCCGGTGTTCAGCTCCAACTCCCCGGCAGGGCCAACACCGAGGCTTTCTCGGATGGGCTCGGGGAGGTGACCAGTCTTTTTATCAGTCGTCATTGGCGCGACTGGGGTTTGACTAAGACTTTCTGCCTTTGCTGTTCCTACAGCTTGGCTTGCGACAGCCTTTGCCATTTCGTTTATTCGGCCAATAACACCTCTGTATCCAATAACCTGCTCTTCTTTGACAATACCCTGGTCAATAGCTGCTGTCATTCGAGCTTGAGCCAGCCCTGTATGCAGTGTAGCCAACTCTCTAAAAGTACCGGCCCTTATTGCGGCTGCTTTCTGGTAATCGCCCATAGCAACTGCTTTCTGAGCCTCTTTATCTGCTCTTTTCATCCTCCTTATACTGGCATTAAGCGCACCAAGGCTATTTTTTAGGTTTGCTACCCTCCCCCTAACCTCAGATTTAGTGTCTGTTTTTGTTCCTGGCCCAGCCTTACCTGCATCAATATCGGCTATTGTTTTCTGTAGTTTCGCAATCGTGTCATTCGTTTTTCTAATCTGGTCATAAGTATTAAGGTAACCGTCTTGAGGAGCCCCTTTCCCTTTTACTTCGGCATTGAAAAGATTCTGTTCTGGGTTAGCCATCTGCTGCTCTGCCTTAGCCGCATAGACCACACCCCTTTCAATGTGGCCTCCAATGGCATCTAAAGCCGCTGACCCATACACAATATTTCTTTGCCTTTCAGCTTCCGGTCTCTCATATAAGAAGTGCTTGGCAGCTCCAGACACAATACTCCCAAGAACATTGAAGCCTGTGGCTATACCAGCCTCTTTCGCAATCTGAGATGCGTCTTTATTGTATGGCTTTGGTTTTCTTGTAAGATTGAAGGCCATCTTTACACCCTAATGTGATTAGTGGGCATCCACGGTTTCGCCTGTAGCTATAGCAGCCTCAGAAACGAAAATGCTCATCATTTCTTGCTTATTCTTGCCTTTTTCAACCATTTTCCCAAGAATACCGGGAATCGCTTTCGATAGCCCTGGGTGCTCATCGTGAGCCCAAGCCATCGTCTGGGAAATAAGCTCAGACAGAGCTACAGCCTCATCGGAATCCAGCTTTCTGTTCTTGAAAGCCTGCTCCAGATAAGCATTAGCGAGCTGATGCTGCATCATCAGGTTCTGGCTACGCGCTCTAGCGCTCTGAATAGACGCTTTACGCTCTACAGCTTCCCTAGCCCTCATGACCCTACCAGCACCAGGCACTCCAGCCGCTGCTGCACCATATTCTGCTTGCTGATAGCCTGGTCCAAGAACATCCATCTGTACCTGCTCTCCAATCTGAGCCGCAGGGTCTCCAGCAGCTAAGCTTGCAAGCTGGTTCTGGATATAAGTGTCATACTGGCTTGACTGCTGACTTGCTGGCTCTCCATAGAATCCAGCGTCAATACGGTCTCGAATGATTTTTCCAGCTTCTCTTTGTCTTATTCTGTCATTCCCAGTCAATCTAGGCTCTCCTGCCGAATCGACCTTTGGGTATCGTTTCCCATCATCACCATAAACATATTCTTGTTCTGCCATCTTATCCTCCTATAGCACCGGTACCATTGCGTCACAAAGAGCGTTGGCATGAAAACACCATTCTTGTCTGGACATAACCAGAGAGCTGCTTGAAGAGTTGGTGACATTTAGCTCCAAGCCACCAGTACATGACAGCACAAGGAACTCACCAGGCGCTACAACATTATTAGCCGATGATATCGGCACACCACCACTATGGGGGATATTGTTGTCGCTTGCAGCAGAAGTTGTATACGGACCACCTTCTAAAAGGTTGTCACCACCTATACTAACTGACGCAATCTCTGTTGCTGTAAAGTTGTCATATTGCACAGCTGTAGCTGAAGATGTCTTAGAGATAACAAACTTCAATGGCCTGTCCGTTCCACCTGAATCAGTAAACTGGTCAGCGGTAATCTCAGCACTACCCGCACCACCAGTGTATGTTCCAAGTAAAGAGGCGTTCACAACCTGCAACTCTCTTACGCGAAGACCCTGCATCCAACTCGGTATTTGCATAACATTCAAAATTTTATGCCAAGTTACGAACGAAGAAGTATCACCCTCTGTATGAAGAGGAGAAAACACTGTATTTGTGTTTGCTAACCCTGACGTACCATTTATACCAGGCATAGACGGGTAATAGACTTTCGTCGCAGTTGTAGGGTGTGTAATGGTCTCTTCAGGCCAATACTGCCTCTCAGTACCGCTAAAAACAAAGCTACTAAACCGCTCATGCATATGGTTGATGGCATCACGCATCTTCTCAAAGTCAGCGCGATAATCAGCAGCAGAACAGACAGAACCATCTTGATAGTTGCCTGTTAGAGTGATTGGAAAAGATACTGTAGTCATTATGACCTCAATCCATAAGATGTACTTGATGCTGCATTAGATGGGACGTTACCTGATACCACGCTTAGGGCCAGAGCGGCAGCATTTTCTATTGAAACAAAAGTATCACATGCGTCTGTTCCGGCACCAAAAAAGGGTCTGGCAACATTGCCGACTATAGCATGTCCCGTTGAGCCATTCGCAACATAAACTCCAGCCGTGTAGTGCGACTCACAGGAGTTCATAAAGAAGTTGCCTGATATTATGGAAGAAATGTTGTGTGACCCAGGCGCATGAATATACACACCAATAGTTGGCTGGCGCTCAGGATTTGTAAAGTTATTCGTAATCGAAGGGTCTCCGATAATACAACCCTCTATTCTTCGCCTTTGCACATCTCCCAGGTCGTCAAAACCACCCGTATTCTGCATGTATATGATGCAGGAGTTTTCCCAACCAACAGCTACATCTCCAAGACCATATGCAAATATTTTTGTCCCACCACTACCATCGTCCGTAAAATACAAACTACTCCTTGTGCCGCTGCCATGACCAATGTCAAGCTTGTTGTATTCAGTCCATATATCCAGAGACACCTTACAGTTGACGATTGAAGCCCCACTTCCCGCTAACGAAACAACAGGGCCAAGGCTTTTCACGTTTACAACTGCGTTACCAACATCTTCAGCATACCTTGTTGTCTTGTAAATCTTGGTTCTGTTGGGAACTCCAATCAAGGTGACATTGTCTGGAACAGACCAGTGGTTAGCTGTCGCTGCATCTGTTGCATCATTTGCTTTGGATTGTATCTCAAAGTCATACGGGCCTAAGTATACTTCACCGCCGCCAGCAGCAGACATACTATTCATGTGAGCCTGGACGTTATCTGCTGGAGTAAGCTCTGGCCTTGTGTTTATTCCACCATACTCGCCTATAGACCGACTCAGCATCGACCTTTGTAAAAAGCTGGTAGAATAATACGGCATTACGCTGTCTCTCCTCTAGGAGCTACAGGGTTCATAATGACCTGGACCGATAGTATTTTGTCTGGGCTACACGTTAGCCACTCAAACGCACACCTAGATGATGCGAATCCGCTTCTACCCGCACTTGCACGCCGTATACCTTTAGGCACACGCACAGTTCCATCTCTGTTGCCTGGGCCAAAATTAGCTGAGCTATGCCTTGCGTGTCTTCCGCGCCAACCTTTGAAGTCATCTCTAGATATAAGGTTCTCTAAAGGCCCAATAGAAACGCGAGTAAACCGCATCTTATTTGCAGTGTATTCTCCAGTGTATCCATCTGTACTAGAAGCAGAGTCTAATGCTGCTGCGTATGCTGCCTGTATTGTCCCTTCTGTTGACACACCTTGAGACTGGAGCAAGTGGCTTTGCATAGCCCACATTGCTATTCTCATTCCTTCGTCATCACCAGCATCAAACTTGGCTGCCCCGCCCGTTGTTCCACCGTAATATTTCGGAGATGTAGCAGGTGGTGTTTCCCAGTCCCACTCAACCTGAGTAGACTGGTAAATATCGTTTTTAGTCTCATGCTGAACAATCACATTAGCTGTAACTGTTGCATCTCCAGACTCCCCTAGCCATCTACTCTGGCCCATAATGAACGGCTGTGAAGCGGTTGGCTCTGAAGTGATAATATATGGCACGTAACCGTAACCCGCTTCTGCATCATCTGCCACAGCGCTTGCAGGGTGGTGGTCCGGTGTTCTTTCAGCGTTTCCTGCTGTATTCAACGGCGTCCCAAGGCCCCACATAACGTCATTTGACGTTGATTTCTCAAACCTGGACAAACCATACCGGGTCATAACATACGGTGTTTCCAAGCTGCCATCATAGGCAAATCCGCGAACACCCTGGTTCTTTGGCAGCAGCCAAACGCTCGTAGGGCCTTCTGTCCATGGGCCGCTCATTGAAGCTGGTCTATTTTCTTTCCAGTTCCAACAAAGACAGAGCCTGTTATCATCCCCAAGGTCATCGCCTTCAAGGGACACAAACAAAAGATAAAGGTCATCCCAGACACCAGCTACCGCTCTGTCTAGCCTCGACTTGTCAATCTTATAGTCTCTCCACGGATTATCGTCGTAAGAATAGCCTGACCAAGCAGACAAGTGCGATGCCCTCTCAGTTATAGTAGTATGCTGTGCATCCCCGCCGAAATATTGGTGGTAACTTCCTCGAGTGCAATCGACACCTTCATCGAAAAGCTCTCTGAAGCCTGTTACTTCTCGCACCTGGTTACTTGCATCTAAGAACCAAAGCCCGTTTTTGTTCGCAAACGCAACACCATCGCCCAGGCTCTTTATAGACCACCTGGAATCAGCGCCAACACCAGAATGCAGCGTAACTCTTGAGGCAGCGTTATTGCCCACATCAGCGCCAACGCCTTTCATAAAATGAACAGCATCGCGGCTGAATATGGCCGTACCATTTTGGTAATCAGCCATACCAACGATTTCCATATTCTGGCTTCCGACAAACATCGGATACCAACCAGTAACCGAAAGACTCAATGGACTGGCTGGCTCTGAGTACCATATGTGGTGTGGTCTGGTTATGACGGTTTGGCGACTAGCATCTACATCTGAGTGATAAGCCATCAAGAGAGCAAGCTCTGCTGGAAGCTCTCCTGTAAGGTCGTACCTATCTCCGTCCAAGAACCCGTACCAGATTGTTTGTCCACTATGTCTGTCTGTATGAGCAAAGGCGTTTTTAGGACTATACAAGGTGTAGAAACTGGAATACGGGTCTACCCTGGCAATAGTGTCTTGAGCTGTAGTTGCTCCAAGCATTTTCAGCGGAAAACCAGCAAATACCGAAACACTATCAGATTCATTTATAGACGCCGTTGAGCCGCCAACCATGGTAGGGCCTACGCCATATCCCGTGATTGCGTAGTCGCTAAACATACCCTGTATGCGCTTGTTCCAGTAAGATGCCTGGTTATACCAGTTAGATGGTCTGTCATCTTTCGTGCTTCCAAACGCAGTTATATCCTTAACGTAGCCCATTCTGGGGTCACCGGGATGGTGGTACGAGTGATAGAAATGCAGGTCAGTTCTTTTGTGGTCTGCTGTGCTGGAAATGAACTTCCCAACATAAATAGCCACTATTTTCCCGTTGATTATCTCGCAATCAATACCCTCAACAACAGGGTTTATTGCGTGTAGTGTTCTTGAGTGTGTGTGCTCTCCAACACCTGGGCCTGCTGCGCTTGTGCTTGCCTGGTAGATATAAACTTTCTCATTTACAGCAAGGTCATGCCCCGTGCATTGCACATTAGCCAAGCCGCTTGAATCACTTACCGACGCAATAGCTTTCGGATTAGTTGTCAGGCCAGCCTCATGAAGCTCATGTCCCGTGGTGATATATTGACTTAAGTTGCCTGACGTAAGTGTGACCCCACCTGGTGCCTCCAACAAAACATTATTTGCATCGGTTACAGTATGAACTCGCCACTGAGGAGCAAAGGCTAGATTGTCTGAGCCAACTGTTATGTCAGTGCCAGACGGTGAAAAGGACGTGCTGTAGCCCATATCCATAGCAACAAGCCTGGGTCTTCTCTCCAGTGTGCCTTTTCTCGACACCACATTACACAGCATCTTATATGCGTTAGGAGCCACTCCCATGGTTGGAAGCATCACAGTCGGCTTGTTTGCCTTTGGTGGGGCCATTAGTACGCCTCATCAATGCTCATAGCAGAAGAAGTTGCCATCAATGCAAGCAACCTATCTCTCTCAGCCGCAAACTCTCTCCTCATGGATTTATCTGTAAACGAAGCCTGATACGCAGCATCGAACATAACAGCCATATGGCAGTGGAATGCTACTGTGTTGCCATCATCTCCAGTAAATCTCTCAGCACCAAGAAGCTCAGAGTCACTGCTGTTTGATTCTGTTACCCATCTAGTTCTCTCTGTCGTTGCACCAGACTTAATGTAGATGGGTGCTTCGGGTATGACCATAACCTGGTATATATGGTCCTTAGATGGTTTAGGCCATATCTGTAGAGACTGGCTCCCATAATCCCAAATAGCTGACCTTGTCTGGTACACATCTGGAAGCTCCAGGTCATTGAAGAGCTTATTTGAGTTCTCAAAGACAGGGTATTGACCAGACCCTCTTTTTACTTTCATCTGAGTCCAAGAAGCAGATGACAGGTCAGAAGAAGAGGTCTCATACACAGACATAATTCCTGCAACACGAGACCCAATGCCGCTATTCTTTGCTATAACGCCACCTGTTACAGAGGTGACATTAGAAGTCATAGTTACATTAGAGACATCATTGCCAAGCGTAAAATGATATGGAAACGTAACCAGGTCGGGTGCTTGGTCAGAAATAATCTTCCAAACCGTCAGATTGGACGTATTCAGAAAACCGCGTAGGTCAGTGTCGCTCCATATAGCAGCAGACTGCTCTCCGAGGATATTGCGAAGCGGAGTTATGTTTACTGTTGCGCTCATGTGAAATAAATCGGGTTGCTGTCGGCTCTAGCTTTGCCTTTCCACTTCATGAAGTCTTCCTTGCCGTTGCTAGAGTCAAGTTGTCCATAGGTATTATCTAATGCTGTCTCTCTCATGCGCTTTAGAACTGACTGACCATGCTCAGTAAAGTTAGCACGTTCCATGACTTGAATATAGAGTTGTTCGTCTGCTGGTAGATATTCCCCTGCAAATCGAGAATGTCTATGAAAGCAATACCAGGCACCTTTTCTATTTAGATGCCATACCTCCCAATGCTCTTGTAAAGCATTCCATTTGAGCCTCAAGTCTCGGTGGAGCTTCTTTAGGCGCTTTTCTAACTCTACTGGTCGAGCACCAGGGAAAGCAGAAGGCTCAAGAGAGGCCCCTGTGTCTTTTACTTCAATATTCATGTTGTCCTCAAACAAGAAAGGGGGTGCCAGGGAAATACCCCAGCACCCCCCGTAAGGCTAGAAAGACTAAGCTTTCAACTAGAGAACGGGAGTCTCCTGGTGGATACCCGTAATCTTGTTGACAGCAGCCGGATGCAAGGCAACGAAAGTCGATACTACACGCATGAAAGCCTCAAGCGTGTCGAGCCCTTCAGATGGGAATCGGAACTCGGAGCCATCATCGGTAGCCATGGTAAGCGGGAACCGCTCCATGTAACCGACATCACCCTTGTTTACTGCATACATGGTGTAAGCAGGGCAGAAGGGGTCAACGACAATATCAAGAGTACCAACACCAGTTACAGCCTCAATGCTCTGGTAGGTAAGGTTTACTGGAGCACCAGTACCATCTGTTTTACCTGGGCGAGGAGTAAGGGAACTAGAGTTACGGAACTCGTGATTGGTATTAGACTCAGTAACCCATTCCATCCATACCTGTGGATTCATGAACAAGCAGTCAGGACGACGATGGTGGAGCGCATTAATCTGGTGAAGAATGCGGTCCAATACCAAGAAATCCATAGAAGCAGTTCCGTCAGCGGCACTGCCTTGGAACTCTCTAAAGTTGACCACCTCAGAGGACCAATACTGGTCTTTAGTCATTCCAAGATAAGAAGGAATACCATTACCACTGTTGTCAGTAATCTTATTACGATGCTTAGGACCAGTGATGGAGCCGAACCCTGGATATGCACCAGAAATATCGGAATCCCGCATAGAGCTTGCGCCTGTTGCTGCAACGGCGGCAATACCAGCCACAGCCTCTGGCGATGCAAGGTGAATCACTGTACCCTCATCGTCACCCTCGGCACCACCCTTTCCAGTCCAGAAATATCGCGTAAAAGCCCGTAGGATTTTTCCGTTTGTTCCTGCGCCTGTAACAGTGATTGCAGCATGACCAGGGGTGTGCGCTCCCGCACTTCCGCCGGTATACGAGCTTCGGTCAATAGAATCTACCTGAACGTACTCGGCCTTACCTGATTTAATGTCTACAAGTGACAGGAAATCACCAGGCTGAATCCACTGACCACCTGCTTGAACGAAATCACCGTTTACAAGCTCATCGGTAGTTGTCTCCATCATCGTAATCGGAAGAACAACATTAATAACTTTTGTGTTGTCAGCCGAAATATCAGCATCCAAAACACCAACACAGCCATTACCAAGCGTATTAGCATCTGTCTGAGCAAACGTGGTTTCCACGCTGTTTATGCTTGCACGGTCAGGATTGTTCAGCTCACCACTATAAAGCCAGATATTCTGACGACGGTTCCACTGGGTCTTTACGTCAGAGAGAGCATTCTTCACGAGGTTAGCAATGTAACGCTCGTTAGAAGCTGTATTCATCGCATTCCAGTCGAAGTTGATAGCCAGACGATGAGTCATAGCTTCAAACTGCGCCAAGGCATACGTTGGATTACCACCGCGAGGGATGCGTCCAACACGGTTGGAGATATCACCGACGATACCGCGACGGGCGGGCTTACGAGTCGGGAATGTAGCTGTTACACCTTTCCCCCACTCTACAAGGTTGCCTTTGTTACCAAAGATTGCTTGACCAGGAGTCTCATACGAGATGAGTTCCTGCATGATGTTAAGATAAGCGTTCGTAAACGCTGCTACCAGGTCATTGGTTCCAAGATGGAGCGGTGACCCGGTAAATGATGTGCCTGCTGAAAGAAGTGCCATTTTTAGCCACCTTTACCAATGAACGCAGCGACATATTTATCGAAGTCAGCGTCCGTTTTAAGTTCAAAGTCTTCTGCTTTAGGTCGAGTAGCTGTTCCTACTGCTGCCTTACGGGTTTGGGTCTCGGTGACTTTTGCGTGCTCTTTACCCCATCGGCTAAGAGCCTGCGCTGCCTTGGTAGCAAACCTCTGAATGGCATCTGTATCTACAGGAGCCTGCGGGTTTTTCTGCTGTTGCTGCGCCAAGCGGTACACTAATGCACCTTCAATAAAGTCCGATGCTGCTTTATCTAACTTATTATGCCCGACAGCTACACTGTCGATAGCCTTCTTCACAGCGCCATCAATACTCCCACGAACGCGCTGTGTTTCAGACTGAAACTTCTGTTGCTGGAACCGGCCATGAACATCTTGTAACTGTTTTTCTAGTTCAGCAACACGGTTACTCAGTAGGCTTTTCTCAGCATCATCTTGCTCAGAGTTCAAGCCTCTCATCATGGCTTCAAAGTCCGGTGCTGCTGGACCTTGTGGCTCCGGTTCAGGAACCATGGCTTCAGAACCCATTCCAGAAAGAATCGCATCAATCTCATCAGGGTCAGGCATACCGCCTGCCGCAGGGTCCATTGGCGCTCCACCCATCGAAGGGTCACCCATCGGAGGGCCACCAGGTGCTGGTTGCCCACCACCCATACCTGCGTCCGACATTGCCTGCTCTATATTAAGGTCTGGAAGTTCTGCCATCTTATTCTCCTATACCTGCTTGTGCTGCTAGTGCTGCTTCTTCTTCAGTGTTAACCCCTGGCTCTGCCATGGGTATCATTTCTGGAGGCAAACCTCCAGGCTCTGCCATAGCTCCTGCTATAGCCTGTGGCGGCCCACCGCCTTGGCCCTGCCCCTGTCCCTGTGGTGGGGCCATAGCTGCTGCTGCTTGAGCTATCATCTCTTTGTGAAAATCAATATGTGCTTTGAATCTTGCCATAATCAAAGGACCTGGTTTCTCCATACGAATCCACTTGGTGTGTTCTTGGATGTGAACAGCGTGGTCTTCGTATTCATTCGGTGAAACATCCTTTTCTTCTTCGTAATCGTAGCTGAAGTCAGCAAGCTTCTCATTCTCCGCGCGAGCATTGATAGCTTCAACGCTTCTAATACCAGTAGCTTCGTTGAACCCACCAAACTCTAAAGAGTCTAATGCTTGTTCTTTACTTATTACACCCATTTGCAGCAAGTTCAAAATGGTTTCTTGTCGCATAGGCTGTGTTCTAGGCATCATACTTTGCACATCTACAGAGATATCAGACCACAAAAGGTCTCTTCTATTTATTTCTGCAACTTCTGGAGTATGACCCTTACCAAGAACAGTAACAGTTACGGTTTCGCTACCAAATTTTTGCCACAAGCGAACCATTCTACGCCCAATATCAGATATCATCGTAGACATAGAGCGTACTGCTGGTCCGATTTTCCTCTGGTCAAGCTCAGCAAGGAACGATGTAAGTCGGCCCGTGGCATTTGAGGTTGGAGCCTGTCCCATTGAAGCCTCATTAAGACCCGCAACATACTCCATAAGCATCATTTCCTGGTCCATCATTCGACCAGTAGCAGAACCAAGAGGTGTCATTTGCATGGGTTGAGGAGTACCAAGACGTGGATTGAACTCGTTTATCGCACCAGGCTTAGTGGAAAGACCATTTCGTGTAAGCGTACCCTTGGGAACAAGCCAGGGTGGGCGGATTTCCTGGTCGCGTCTAGCTCGAAGAGCATCAACTGTGCGTGCCAAGTCTTCTTGCAGCCTGAGTAGGTCACCGCCCAACCCCTGGCCGTAGTCTCTGTATGGCTTTGGACGCCAGCTCATCATATAGATGGGGAACTCGCCCAAAAGCAGCTCATTGTTGACCTCAACAACGGTGTCTCCAGCGACAACAACCTCTAAACCGTTGGGATACTCGTAACCAGGCTTCTCAAAGTACCTGACCACACGGATTCTATCTGTTTCCTGCTCATCTGTAGACTGCTTGTCTGTGCTTTGTACCAGGTTAAGGTGTCTTTTAGTTGTACCCTTAACCAGCTCCTCACTTGTGCTTTCTTCGGAAATGTTTGGGTCATCCCAATACAGCCTAGCTTCGTTGATATTCATGGTGGTTTCGTAAATACACCAATGTGCATTCTCGATACCCCCGACACCGGGCTCCCAGTGTACGCTGAACAGGTCTACCGGCTTTAGAACGAACCACCCTTCTCTTCCGATGGTAGAGTCATCTAGTTGACCTGACTTCACCATGGAGTCCCAGTCAACGTACACGCCTGCTTTACCAAAGAGTACGCACCTTAGAGCAACATCGTCTAAAAGGGTCTCCATTCGGTTAGCTTTGTAGAAATACTGAAGCAGTTTATCGACACCGCGTGCTGCTTGGTATTTATGTGCATCATCTCCTACTGGGTCTACAATCCATGTAGGTGAGTTAGATGTCATTACCGATGCAGCAGTCTGGGCAAGAACGCCCAATACATTTACAACTGCGCGGTCTTTGTACCATTTGGGCATACCCTCTTCGCGCCCAGGCCCGGTTCCACGAACAATATCTAATGCTGCTCTAACGTAGAGTCCTTCTTGGGCAAGCAAGATGGTTTGAGCCTCTTCAATGCGCTCAGTCTTTTCGTTGTAGACCCGCTCGAGCTTCTCTTCTATAGCTTTGATAATAGATACCGAAGCTATATCATCTTTATCTGGTTTAGACATAACGTCCCATCTGAGTCATAAATCCAGGTGTCCAAGAGTCTCCTGAGGGTGCTGGTTCAGCATACTGGGCTATACCCTGCATAGGAGATGAAGGACCCATATCGCGTCGGTCCACTCTACCAATCTGGCTTTGGTATTGTTGTTGATACATAGGTGGCTCTACTTGATGGTAAGCTTCTTTCATAAGCCCAGGTATCGCGCCACCAATAGCTCCAGCCAAGACCGCGCCACCAGTTACACCCGCCCAACCGGCAGGACCAAGAGCCAATGTAGCCGTTGTTGCGATAGCGCCACCAATGCTACCAAAGCCTGATGTAAGCAGGTTTTCTGTGGTGTGTGAAGCTTCCTCTTCTCTATATCGAATAGGAGAATAAAACTCTGTAGTTGCCATTACTTAAGCCTCACTAATAGCCAAGGTTTTGGTAGTATTTGAGCCTGTCTAGCCAGGACATTCTTTCCCAGTCTGGATGCCATGTCTTTCTAGGTCCACCAACCGGCCCAGCGCCTACAGCTTGTTGTATTCTATATGACCTTTGTTTCATGGGGTCGTATGGAGACCATGTAGAGCCAAACCCTTCTGGGGTTACTGGGGTGTTGCCGCCCATCCACTCCTGGCCCCTCAATGCCGACTGCTTATCATATTGCTGTAAACGAGCCACATCAGACCAAGCAGAGCCTGCTGAAGCTGGGGCGTACCCGCCACCCATTGGAGCTACTGCCCCTGTGTTTTGTGCATAGGTAGGAATAGCTGATTGCTTCCCGCCAGGGCTTAGTGGGTTTTGTGGTGTCCCATAGCGGCTCATAATCGTTTGCACCTGATTCATTTTATCAGTCTCAGGTCTGCGAGTCGCCTGTTCGTGCTGATATTGATACTGCTGCATTTGCGCTGGAACAGCCATGGTTACATCCTATAGACGGGGTCATCACTAAGTGGGTCAAAGTCGTCCTTTACTTTTTCCCTTAGAGTGGCTTCTCGCTCAAGAACTATAGCTCTCATTTCTTCGACAATATTGCTTATCGTAAAACGAAACGCCAAAACAGTACAGACGTTTCCTACGATTAGAGCAAAACAAAGAAGCACAAGTAGCTCAGGCATATTGTCCATCATCTTCCTCTATAAACTCTTCGGTTAGCTCCCAGTCATCACTACCGCGCATAACGGGGAATGGCCTTGGGTCGTCATTATAGTCGAAGAACTGATTAGCAGCATCAGTTTTATATTCTGTTTTTGCAAGCGGAACTTTTCTCCACTCGTTCGACTCTTTGGGTGTTTCTTCTGGGCTATCAGACCATTCAACATCTCTTGCGATGAGTTCTGTGATAGCGGCAGCTCTGAACATGTCATCAGACACCCTCACTCCGTGAGGTGTAACAACGCCTTTAGATGGGCAAATCCACTTCTCTTGGGCTTGTCCATCATTGCCCACTTTCGTTTTTCTGATAACCCACTTTGATTCTTGGATGAGGCGTGGGTGCCTGAGCATTAGTGCTCCGGTGTTTACGGTGTGCCGGAACATAGCGAGCAAGGACCTCAGGTTTTCCTGGTCTGGATTGAACCCGATGGCTTTACCTTTGGCTTCTCCAAACTCGTCGAAGGTCTCTTTAGACATGAGCGATGGGTAGCCCAATCGAAGCATGGTATTGATAACAGCGAGCCCACCACCTTTTCTTTCGATGACCATCATGGCGTCGTTGTACCAGTTGCCTACGCAGTAGAGGTATTCAGCGAACACATCTGTGGGGATATCGTTTCTGTGGAATGTGCAGACTATTTCGCCTTCGCTTCTTACGACAAACGCGCTGTAATCGTTCTCTGTTCCTTCTGCTGGGTCAACGCCGATGACATATGTCTGGTCTTCGTATGGTTCGTCTATTACGTGTACGCATCCACCTTCATCTTCTACAGGCCATGGTCTGTCGTCTGATTCTACCATTACAAGTGGCCGTGGCCCGAGGTACATACCTTGTTCTTGATTCAGAAATACATCATATTCTTTGTATTCTTCCTCTGCTTCTTCTTGCAGTGCCTGACCTGCTGATGACATGTAGCCGTATCTTGCAGCGGCCCATGCGTCTTCTGGTGTAGTTGGGAACTCTCGCTGGAAATCCTCTTCTTTCCCACGAAACCTAGTCTGGATTGTTTTGCGTTTCCAGTATGCTTTCTCTGGTGTCATCTCACCTGTTAGAAGCAGTTTCTGGTCACGCTCATCTATCCATTTCAGTTCACTGAGGGCGGATTCATCTCCAGCGGCAGCTCTTGCTCCCAGCTCTACGAGTTCTGGTGGAAGTTCAGATTCGTATTCTGGGTGGATGTGCCAGGGTACGAAGATGCGGTGCCATTCGGACCATTGTGATTCTGCTGACTCCCATAGTTCCCAGAAGATACCGTGGGGTCCATTGGATGTGGTCTCGAAGATGATACAGCTCTCGGGTGTATCTGGAACAGTGGGCATGAGGGCTGTGATGATTTTATCGCCATTGGGCCAGAACGCACACTCTGAGCCGTGGACCATATCTCGCGTTGTTGAGCGCGCTGCTTGTGATGCACCGGCTGTGTCGATGTCTAAGATGGAGCCATTGCTCCACTCGTAGAATCTATCGGTGACAGAGCTTTTACGCATCCATCCGTCTTGTATAGCTGGAGAGAACCCATCGAACATTCTGCGGTTCATACCCATGATTGACCGGGTGGTCTTCTCGCGGTCGGCAATAATGATGGCGTCATGGTATGGCGTAAAGCGGCTACGGTGCATAACCATGGATTGCACGAGTGTTGTGCATCCCCATTGTCTCGCTTTGAGTATGAGCAGTCTTACTGGTTCGCCTTTGGCTTCCAGCTCATCTACCTTTTGGACAACCAGGTCTTGCCCTGGATTTACGATGAGGGGTATGAGCGGGTCTGTGCCTTTCCGTTTAGGCCGGATGAACACTTCGTTTCTGGCAAAGAATCGAAAGTCGTTTTCACACCTGTTTAGGTATTCGTCTTTAGCCGTCATTTAGGCGTGCTGCATAGTCGGGTTCAGCGGAGCCTTGCTCTTCTTTCTCCGCGCTAAGAATCTTAGCTACCTGGGTGGACATGACTTTGGCAACTTTCTTGCGTTCTGCCAGTCCTTGTACGAGACCTGAGCCTACAGCGAATCTATCGAGAGCAGCCATGTTCCCGCCAACGATACCGTGGTGCGCCCATATCTCTAGGAGTGCATCAGATGCACCGGAGACATCCCCCTCTCGGAGAGCAACCAGTATTTCTCTTTTAAGAGAAATGAGTTCTTCGTCAGCTTCTCTTGGCACTCTTCTTCTTCTTTGGTGCAGCCATTAGTTATCTCCGTCCCAGGTTACTTTAGTAGAAGAGCTACTTGATTGAGCCCTGCTTCTCTGTTTGGCTTTGGCCCAACCCCTGGCATCTCTCTTGGCCTTGCTGTCTCCCCAAGCCTTCTTCCCTGTTCCCTTTAAGACAGAAACCGTAGACTTCCGTTTGGCTTTGCGGTCTTGGGCTACAGCTTTATCCCACCCCGTGTCAAACGGAGATGAATACAGGCGTTGTCTTGGGTTCGTTGTGTGCTGGAGCGCAACCCAGCTTTTCTTTCCATATTTTGTACTAGCTACAACTAAAATCGGCTTTGTTTTCCCGTTCTTCTTTGCAGCTTTCTTCTTCTTTGGTGCAGCCATCTACTCCTCCTGGTTTTGCTTAGTATGCCATAGCTTTTTAATCATGCGAAGAAAATCGTCCATTTGCAATATCACGATTGGGTCTTTGCGGTCATCTTTGAGGAACACGGTAGGGATGCATTTGAGCTTGCGTTTATCTCTTGCCTCGATGGCTTGGGCGAGTGCAGCTCTGGGGTTTGGTCGTTTCCCTGATTTACACTCTACCCAAAGCCATGGGCATATGACATCAGGTGCATCAGCGCCGTCGCGGTTTTGATTCCCGCGTCTTACGTGTGCTCCTGGCATAACTTCAGATATCGAAGATGCTACGGCGCGTTCCCATCTTTTTCCTTTGTCTACTGATAATTTTGCCATTTACTTTCTCCATGATTTTAGCTGCTGTCTTGAACGGGTTAGTAGCACATTGTTCTGGGCTTGCTTCTTCGATGTGTACGGATATGTCCACGAGGATATTCATGCTTGGAATAAGCTCTGCCGCCTTGACCCATCTGTTTCTAGTATCAGGGCTCCAGAATTTTGAGCGCCAGGCATTGAGGTCTGTCTGTGCTCGGATGGCTATGGACCTAGCGAGAAGCCTTGCTGTGGCGTAGAGCTTCCGTTCTGGGCCTGGTAGTATGGGCGGATGGTTAGGGGATAGTGCGGTGACGCACGGGCATTTCGTGGCGTGGCCGGGTTTGATGTAAACGAAGCCGTAGTCATCGTGTCTTGGTTCTGAGAAGAGGAAGCCATTACCGTCGCAGTCTTCGCATGTGAAGGAAGATGCTGGGTTATGGGCTTTGCAGTTGGATTGTATTTTGGCTGGTGTTGGCATTTTGTCAGCAGCGGCAATCTCTTGTTCGATGGCGGCTTTGACGACCATGAACGGGAATCCTTCTACGAACTCGAGGTAGTTCTCCATGGAGTCTTCGGTGACCTTTCGGTTGAAGGCTCTGAAGAGTTTACCGAGTGCGGCTTTGGTCTTTGGGTTTACAAACATTGTTCCTCCTTGATGGACTTCCAGTAGGTTTTAGCAAAATCGTTTAGTTGGGGTATGATGTCTTGGCATTGTTCGATGTCGGCCCATTGTTTTAGTTTGGAGCCGAAAGCTTTGGAGCGAGACTTTGGAGTGGTTTGGTCAACGAGGCAGTTATCAAGAAAGCGACGGACCTTTTGTCTACCCTCATCTCGGAGTCTCGCTATACGTTCGCGTTCATAGAATGAATCGGCGTTGGGGTCAGCGTATTCGCCCTCGTGTTCCAGAACCTTCGCGATTACTTCGGCGCGACCGGCGTATTCGAGGTCGGCTTTCCACTTCCGGTTATTTTGACCAACGTTATGTGGGTTGGCTGCAAGTCGTTCAAAGTAGGCTTTGATGTCCTCTAAGGTTTTGAACTTGGTCCACAGTCTCCGCATAGCCACTCTGCGCTTGTCGTTCACTTCTCGGCATTTTTTGAGTCCCGTGGCCTTTGCAACTACGTTATATTGTTCAACTATTTCCTTGAAAGGAGCTTGTGTCAACTTTCTTGACACTGAGTGACAAGATTCTTGACACTGTATGAAATAACAGGCGGGGCGACCTTCTTCCACGCGGATAAACCCAGCGGCCACAAGTGACTGCACCTCATGGTTCACACTCTGCCTGGATATACCAAGCATCTCAGCCAGTTGAAGCTGCGTGTACCCTGAAACACCCCCGCCCCCATTGGTCAGGTTGTCTAACAGCACAAACATAAGCTTCGAGCCAGGGGAAAGGTCCCTAACCGCAAGTAAACTCTGCGTTATCTCCATCTTGTTCCTCTATTTCTCTAACGGGTTAGTGTAAAGTATCACGACACTAAGTACCTGTCAAAACGGATGGTTCCCCTTCACACTACCCCTCCTTAGAAAATGTGTATCTTAAGTATCTCTCTTATTAACTAGTATACTTAACTAGTAATACAAGGCTACGGAGTAGCCGATACTTAAGAAAAAAGAACTAGTAGCTACTAGTGCCCAAAACCTCCCCCCACTCTTTTCCTAGTTTCGAGGATTATTATGAAGGGGTGCAAAGATTCTAACCATGTATGTATGCCACGAGCGCTACGGGCACACTAGAGGCCCCCCCGCCCATGCTACCCACGCACATATATGCGACGCACATGCATTATGCGCACATGGCAGCACGCCCACGGAAAGGAATACCCGCAATCCCGCCCGCACAAGGTGAGCCGGACTTTTCACAGCTCTCCACTCGACAGGAGAGGGTGTCATAACTTGACAGATGGTGACCAAGTGTGGGCATAATGGTTCCACATTCGGCAGTCACACCGACAGCCACAACAACGGAGTTTCCTATGACCGCGAATAACAAAACCACACGTAACACCGACACCACCGCCCGCTGCGAAGCCTGTAACCAGACTGGTATGCCCTCCGGTTTCCTGTTCTGGGAGGTCGACGGTTGCACATGTGCCCACCTGGAGAGCGCGGAAGACCCGCATGTGCTCCACGAGGCATGCGACGAGGCAGCGATTCGTTCCCTCGAGGCTTCCCTCGAGAACCCCGAGCCTCCAACCACCTGGTCCCTCGAGGAACTACAGGCCCCCCAGACCACTCGACAGAAGTTCGAAAAGGCTGACCTACTCGAGGAGTACTTGAGGGCATTCCCCGAGGATGCGCTCGAGTATGCACCTGACGCGGTGACCGTGCAAGCGAACCGCGACCACGAGGGCATCTGCGAGATGCTCCTCGAGGCTCCTGTCGAGGTTCCGCCTGTTGACTGGGATGCGCTTCTCCCCGAGAACGCTGTCTGGGTTGACGCCGAGCCCGCGCCATCCCCCGCGAAACCCACACGTGATGGAGTCCTCGAGAACGCTGTGTCTGACCTGCTGAACCTCAGCGCTGCTTTCGAGTCTCTCCTGGCAGACGCCGAGCCCGACACCGAGCCCGAGCCCGCGCCATCCCCCGCGAAACCCGCACACGATGGAGCCGAATCATTCGAGGCGAGGGAGGCTGCTTACGACGCCGCTGTCGAGAGGGCCATGGCGCAGCCGCTACCCACGGTCACGCCGAAGGTGCGCGATATCTCGCCCATGTTCGACACCCCCGAGGCCGACTGGCAGCCTGAAGATCCAGCGATGTTCCTGGCAGCAATGACCCTGGCCAACGCCACACACTCACACCCGGAAGACCAGGCACGCAATGACGCACAGCTCGCGGCTGCCGAGAGCTACCTCGAGACCACCGACGACTGGGATGAGTATGACCCAGCGCCTAGCACAGACGAACTCGCGGAACTCCGCGCGAAGGGTCTCGACCCAGCGTTTGTGACCATCACCAGCAACGTCTAACAGCCCTCGAGTGGTTCACTCTCTCACCCGCTCACGGTTTCCGTGGGTGTGTGGGGGGGGCGAATGACCGACCCCAACCAACCAACATGGGAGTGTTTAGTACTTGAACGTAGTGAAAGTACAAACACACCCACGATAGGAGTTTCCCAATGAATATCTCATTCAACCTCGACTCGACCGACATTCACGAAGCCGACAACGCTGCACGTGCCGCGAAAATCATGCGCGCTATTGCCGACGGTTTGACTGGTTCCGCTGCTATTGCCGAGGCTGCCGGAATCAAACCCGCTAAAGCGGCACCCGCGAAAACCACACGCAAGAAGGCTCCCAAGAAAACCGCCGATTCACCCGCGAAGAAGTCCGCACCCAAGGCGAAGGCTGCCACCGTAGAGATTCCTGTCAAGGAGATGGCTGCCAAGCCTAAGCGCACCAACCGCAAGCGTACCAACCGCAAGCGCAAGACAACCTACTCCGCCGATTGGCTGGTCAAGGCTCTCGAGGCTGATGCGGGGTTCAAGCGCGAAGAGGGTGCGATTGTTGACCCTAAAGGGTTTGGCTCCTTCCTGGCTGAACCATACAGCAGCAAAGTCTGGAACCGCGCACGGTTAGCCTGCGCCATGATGGTCTGCGAGAAAACCGACGGTGCCAGCCTACGGCGCGAGTTTGCTAACGCTCAGGCATGGGGCGTGATGCCAAAACCCGGCGATGATAACTTCCGGGCTGCTTTAGCAGCCGGCGCGGTAACCGTAGAGGAGCGCATGGGTAAACTCGCGAAGGCTCTCAACATCAACCGTGAGACCGTAGCCGCCGAGGCTGACCGGGTTATCCCCCGCGCCAAATAACACACACAGGGGGGGCGCAAGCCCCCCCACATAAACTAACTAACCCCCTATAACCCCCCCTTTCTTTGGAGTTTCCCATGAAACGCATTATCGAATCCATCCTGTCCCTGTTCCCATACGTCAAGAGCCTAAAGGCTCAAGCCGATACCGCTAAAGAGGTGCTCGAGGAACGCACCGAGGCTAACTGGCAGGTGCGCTGGAACGTGCAGGAGCGAAACCGTGCCCTAAAGGCTGAAATCGAGAGCCTAAAGGCTTACATCGAATCCCTCGAGGAGTACGCGAAATCACGGAACCGCAGGAGCGCAACTAAACAGCGCCGGTACATAGAAAATCTACGCCTAAAGGCTGAAATCGAGAGCCTAAAGGCTGACGCAGAGTTTGCTGCCTCTGTAATCGACGACCTTCAAAAAGACCGTGAGTCGCGGCTGACTTTAGTCAAGGCGGTCGCGAAACTCGAGGCCGAAAATGGAAACCTGGTCGAGGCTCTTCACCTCCGCGTGACTGAGCTTGCAAGCCTAAAGGCTAAGAATGAAAGCCTAGAGGCTGCTCTTGACGAGTCTGAAACCTTCATCTGGGAGCAACTACACGGTGGCATAGCCTATGGCCCAACCATCGAGATGAAAGACTCTCAAATCGAGAGCCTAAAGGCTCAACTCGCCAAGGCTAAAGCCCGTATGCGAAAGGCTCAACGCAGGGCTGCGAAGAATCGCAGTAATGCCCGTCTGTGGAATGAGTTCACGAACATCACTTTAGCCCAGACCGCTGGGTTCCTGTCAGAAAACTAACCCGAACCGCTCTACATAGGTATTCCCTACCTGAACGAAGTGAAGGTAGGGGATACCAACTAACCCAAATCCGATGGAGAAACCGATGACTGAAATCCAACTTGCAAAACACTATAGTGAAGCCAAATATGCTCGCCATGAGAAAAGCTACCTCGTAGACCAGCGTAAATCACGCCGTGCCAGCCGTGCTTATAACCGTGCTGAGCGCCGTATCGCTAAAGCGAATCTTGAAAGCTATTGCCCCGAGCCGGAAATCGTAACAGACCCCATCTCTGAAGCTATCGAAGGGCGAGAGAGTGACCGTAGGTGGGGTATTCCCAACACAGTCCAAGGCGTGGCAGATGCAGAGGAAGCCGAATGGATTGCCTACCTAAACGAGATGGCTGCCTACCACCTCAAAAACTACCACCGTGCTTTAGCACAAATCGAGAAGCTAGGAGGAACCGTTGAACTATAGAATCAACAGACTTGTGAAAGGACAAACCCGCTGCGGAATATTTCATAACCTGGCGTACCCGTCAGAGTACATAGGCTACATAGATATTCACTTTGTTGGATACCTATTCGGTATCAACTGGAGGAGATGGTAATGGGTATCAAGAAAGAAAATACACTAAAGTGCCCCTTGTGCGGAAAACGATTCGCTCTGTATTCGCTCAATAAAGAAACCAAAAAGACGGAGCACGGGTACAAGAAGGTGCTTGTGCATATTCTTGAAACCGAAACGTTCGTAGATGGCAGTTCGATGGGTTGCAAAAGCCCTAAAGCCTTTGAATATGCAGAGCTGCTTGAAGACTGGGGAGCCTATAGGGATGAGCTTGACTCTGCCTTGGAAGCCGAACGCACAGATAGCTTCAAAGAATCGAGCGAACCCCTCAACATTGACCGATTCTACCTTGCCGATAACGGGCTTATTTATACTTACGTAAACGAGGAAACAGCATGAAACTTTATAATAGCTTTGTAATGGAAGCGAAACGGGCTTTAGCAGAGCTTGGGATGGATGACATAATCTTTAGCCAGAACGAAGAAGACGGTCAAATCACTATTGAGACTGGGGCTTACCTGGTCGAGCCTGGTCCTGGCGTCATTGGATACAGCGTAACCACCGACCCTAAGGTCGGTTGTCGATGCCATGGCTGCTATATGTGCGAGCAAGGTGGGAGGGTATGACGATGATATCAATCAAGACATTCCTGACCATATGGGAAGCGATTGAATTTTGTGAGTCTGACAACAGAGATTCTCTGTTTGTAAATCGAGAACTCGACGGAAAGTATCACGTATACGACGCAGATAAATAACAAGATTCAGGCAGTTAGTACCTGAATGTAATGAAGGTACTAACTAGCCTGCCAGAACCCAACGATGGAGGAACACGATGGGAACGAATCACAATCTCGTAAGAGACCCCGAGTGGCTGTCTTGGAACAGCCCAACGCTGTCCAGGCCCAAATTACAGAGCATTCTGCGTGCCACGAAAGGCACCGAGACCGAAATGATGTGGACTGCAAGGTCCAAGAACATAAAGACAGGTGATATACCCCAAGGGTATGTCGGACAGACAATCGACAAAGCTAAAGCAAGCTGCGAAGGATGCCCCCTCTTAGACGACGATTGCTACCACTGGAAGGGGTCAAGCCAGCTCGGTCATATTTCGATGACTAAAGGCTATGCTAAGCGCCGTCCAGAGGCATACAGCCTAGAGGCTGTGCTGCCCAGGTCTGCAAGGTCTGCAAAGTATGCTCGTGGAGCTGTCGGTGGCGACCCTCACGTCTTCTCTGTTGAGACAGTCAAAGGATGGTTCAAATCCCTAAAGGATGCCGGATTCAAGGGGTTGCTGCTCTACACTCACTTCGCCAAGACTAAAGGCGCTCACCTCAAAGGGCTTGCTATGGCAAGCTGTAACCTGGATGAGGCTGATGAACTCGTCGAGCTTGGATGGAGAACCGCTGCTATCTTGCCTTTCAAGGCACCAAAGCTCAGCGCCACCAAGAAATCTAAGTTCAAAGATATCCCCGAGTACGATGGACGGCCCATCACCACCAAGGCAGGTCGCAAGGTAGTTGTCTGCCCCGCTCAAACTCATGACAAAATTACATGCAACGACTGCGGTCTTTGCGATGCTTCTAAAGAAGCGGCTGATGTAATCGGATTCTTACAGCATTAGGAGGAAACAATGCTACGCAAAGGACAAGTAGAAATACAACACTCAATCACCATTGACGACCCACAAGAGCACACCAGGGTGTTCCCCAGAACTATAATTCTCTGCATGGATATTACCGTAAACATAGAGCACGAAAGCGCCCACACAGAGGGACCACCCGAGGAGTGTTACCCCTCATCTAGAGAGATTGAGATTGTCGAGGTACTCCCCACGTTCTACTCCGTAGACGGGAATGAATCGGAGTACAATGAGAAAAACTTCTATGACTTAACTGGCGCTACACTCAAGTACATACGTGAACAGTGGATTGACGAAGATGAGTTGTATGACGCAGCCAAGGAAATGCTTTAACTACTCAAGAATGACCTAAACGTAGTGAAGGTCATTCCTGAGATAGGAGGAAAAAATGGACCCCAAATCTGTTGGAAAATTTATTGCGTTTGCTGAGATGACGCTCACAAGCATTAGAGATATTGCTATTAGCTTGCACCACATCCGAGCACAACTGGAAAATATAAACCAAAACCTGGCAGAAACCAGGCAAGTAATCGAGGAGAAATAAGATGAATGACGGCGACGAAGATGAACCTAGAATCATGAACCAAATGGAGGAACAAATGCAACGAACAACAGGCTTCGGACACCAGTTGCTTCCACTTCATAGTACAAAACAAAGCACCGCTAAAAACCAATCAGCGGCTATCGTGCTACTGGTCACAAACCTTACCCGATTGGTCCACGCTACGGATGCCGAGGACGAGACAAAAGACCTGTGCAATGAGCTTTGCTTGACCGCTGAGTTTTTCAATAAGGTATTACAAAGCGAGAAATTCGAGAACATCCCTTTCTAAAGAAACCCAAAAGCATGGAGGATAACATGCGAGGACTAATGATGGATTCAATCGACGGACGACATGTAGAAGGCTTGGATGAAGCCTATGCCGTACCCGTTCCACCGGCTACCCGTAGCTGGCAACCTGTGTCAAATAAACAGTTCGTAGAAGAGGTCAGGGACCAATCTTCTATGCTCGGACTTCCAATCTACAGTGAACAGTATGGCTTAGCGTCTAAAGACCAACAGCTTTTTGGTGTTATTACCTTCGACACTGGTCAAGAAGATAACGGCCTAGCTATAGGGCTCCGCAACTCTTACAACAAAACCCTTTCACTCGGCATCACCTCTGGTGCTAGTGTCTTTGTTTGCTCTAACCTTTGCTTCTCTGGTGACGCCACCAGGGTAATCAGAAAACACACCAGGTATGTATGGCGTGATGCTGTCCGACTCATCCATGAGTCTATCGAGTGGTCTCAGTTCTACTACGACCAAATCAACGAAGACTTTGCCATCATGAAAGGTCAGTCAATGACCAACGATAACGGGTATGACCTTATCGGACGGGCTTTAGGCTACGAAGTCTTGAAACCACAGCAAGCTACGGTTGCTATGCGTGAGTGGAAGAACCCCTCACACGAAGAGTTTCTGGACCGTAACACCTGGTGCCTGTATAACGCCTTTACAGAGGCTCTAAAGAAAGGGTGCGGTGGTAATCGTATGGAAAAGCAAGCTAAAGCGCATCAGTTCCTAATGGCTGCTTGAGCAGTGATTTAGAATGCGACCTTTGCAGCAGCTTCCTGTTCAAGGAAGGGGAGCCACAGCGAATAAAGGAAACAGAGATTGTATGCTGTGAACCTTGTTCAAAGATACTCGACGAGCATCTTGTGCTGTGGCACCCCTTAGCCGAGAGGCTAAAGCTGCCATTCCCGAAAGCGTAGCAGAAAAACTCCCCAGGCCCCCTGTATTCGACACCAAAACCGCTTGCCAGTTCTGCTACGTGAAGTTGAGTTTCGGCTGGCATTCAGTACACAGGGCGGTGTGCGGTAGCATCGTCAAAGAACCTGCTTGAAGGTTCTTATCTACCGCAAACACTTGGCGGCGAGCTTGCCAGAGCTAATAAGACCGCGAATATAGGAGGGCCTGGGCACGCCGTAAAACTGCCCACTAACCCAAATGGAGGAACATCATGGGATTCTTAGAAGAACTTGTAGAGTGGGGGCGAATGCTCCAAGAAATACACGCAAAGGTGGTATCCGACAAGAATCGGGCACCTGTCCAAGGTAAACCTTGGTGCCAGACCAGCCAGTTTGACTGGGTGCTGCTGTCTCCAAAGCAGAGGCAAAGAATCAGAGATGCCCTGGAGGAAGCTAAAACTGTCTCGAACGGTCGCGGTTGTTGCGGAGTGGACCTTGACCACAAAGAGCGTCTGGGTAATCCATCATGCGACCGATGCCAAGAAAAGCTATATCAGCTTAGAAACCGTATCAAACTAGCAGAGGAAGACCTGGGTAAAAGAGTTTACACTGGTAACGTTTGCGGAGTTGGCGGCAACCCTACTGGGTATCCGCTTGAAGATGTGCCAGAGGAAGACTTTCCTAACTTTCACCCTATGGTTTTACCTCAAGACTAAACCTGAACAGAGTGAAGGTTATAGTCCTGAGGATAAACCCAAATGGAGGAACCAATGACTGAGCTGAAATGGCGAACCAACATACCGTACCCAAGACCCTTCTGGAAGGACAGCGAGTGCGAACTCTGTGCCGGATGGGGCACGACCCCGATAGTCCAAGGACTCTCTGAGACACCTTGCCCTAAAGGGTGTGAGCTTAGAGAGCCACGAATAACAACAGGAAAAGCAATACCCTTAACTGAGTTTGATGGAGGAATCGATGACTAAACAAATACAAACACTGGTAGATAAATACGGCAAAGCAGACTTCCAACTTGTTGGAGAAGATGGGAATGCCTACTCAATCATGGCCCGAGTGGGCCGTGCTTTGGCAGAGCAAGGCTGGCCTCTTGAGGCCAAGAACAAAGTAATCGACGAGATGATGGCTGGCGACTACAACCACCTACTTAGGGTGGGGGTGTCAGTACAGCTTGACGAATTGGGAAGCTTCGGTGCTTACCACGATGATGACTACTGGGATGAGGACCTAACGATATGAAAACTATAGTTCACGTAAACCAACACATCATAAAACGAAACAGGAAGAACAACACCGAGGAGCCCTGCCTCACTGTCAAGACTTACAAGTCAAACAACTTAACCAACAGCGCAATAATCGTGGATGCAGATGGCAACGAGGTAGCAAGAGTTGTCTATAGACCACATAAGCCACTTAGCTGCGGCGCTCACTGTTGGATTGAAACAAACCTGGAAGTCTGGACAGGCTTACCAACAAACCTGGAGGTGTAGAATGGATAAATCAACCATAGACGCAATGAGCATGGACCTTAAGAAGCTCAAAGAGCTTGAGCCAGACTTTGCTGACAGCATAAATGAGCTGTGCTGTGGGACTTCTTGGCACCATGGTGTCACAAAGCTCGAAGACTTTGAGCGGTTAATAACAAGGCTATACCTGACAGCCAGCCTAAAGGGCTTCATGCTTGGCAAGTCTGAAGAAGCCCAAAGGATAAGCGAGCAACTCGAGCTTGGCAATGACCGCGTATGAAGTATGCCAGCAAGGAGGAAATAGAGCTGCTTCTTATTGAGTCGTTGCAATAACAGGCAACGCGAAGTAAAATACCCGACGTTAGCGTGTTCCTCCATGCCTAACGGGTTTACAGGGGGGGGGGAGGGTATCTCCTTCCCCCTTGTTTATTATGGCCCTAAAAGCCCAGCGACACTGTCTATGTCTAAGTCAGGTCCTGTGATGACAGACCCCACTACCTCATCATGGGAGTAGCACATGATACTTGTGTTTGTGGTCTTGTCAGGCTTGCTATAGACACTTGAACGCTCAAAGTTCACTGTCTCTACCTTTGGGTTTGAATCCAGAACAACCCTCTCTGCTTTACGCATAGCTTCGCTCAGGCTTTGCTCTTCGCTCATAAGCCATAGTATTTTATTGTTTCGAGTGTTTATAGACCATATCCTATACATGCTGCTCTCCTGGTGTATATCTAAGAGACCTCTCGTCAAAATCCAGATTAGCTATCCCCTCGTATCCTGCATCATCTCGGCACTTTACAATGCGGCACTGGCACTTAGTCTGCCCCCTACTGCGACCCAAGAGCAAGACGTTATCAGCAACCTGGTACACTTCGCTGCTGCCCCTAAGGTCTTCCATCTGAGGCTTGCCATGAGCCGATGGGCTTGGCTTCCGAAGGTGGGCTACGAGGAGAATATGAACAGCAAGGTCTAAAGACCAACGCTTGCACTCTCTTATTATGTTTCCTGTTTCCTTTGTCTGGTCTTCTTTACCCAGCGAAGCAAGGTGCCCCAGGTGGTCGATGACCACAAACCTGACGTTATGCCTACTGGCTGCGTCGTAGATAGATTTACGCACATCTTCTAGGGCTACCATGCCGTAGTTGTCTGCTATCCATATCGGTCTACGAGCTAACCTCTTCCTAGCTTGCACATAAGCTGTCCTGGCTAAATGGTAGAATCCCTCGCCAGATAACATGCTTATCCATTTTCTCAGAATATTTTTAGGAAGGACCTCAAAGGTCATGTAGAGGGTAGGGACCTTCTCACTTGCTTGAAGCAAGGAGAGAAACGAAGCGAAGGTAGACTTCCCTACTCCGCTGGCTCCGCTAAGCACAGTCACTTCCCCTGGTCTCCAGCCAGCTAACAGCTTGTCCATGGGTTCAAGGTTTATCTTTCCGCCTTTAGTCTCGTCTGGATGGTCCCACTCGTAATCGACCTCTGATATCCAAGACGATGCCTGGTGAGTCGATATACCAAAAGAAGAATCAGACTTAGCTTTAGCTGTCTCCCAAGAAGACTTGGCGTCGTTCTTGATGATGTCCCTTGGGTACATGTCCATCTGGACAATCTTGCAACGCCACTTGCCTATCTGTGACTGCGTGGCAGCAGCCCACTTCATCCCATCATCTGTAGGGTTGGGAACCACGTAGACCACGCTGCATCTTTGAAGCATCGCAAGGTGGTGTGTCCTATACCTTACGTCAGGAACATCCGAATGCGAAGCTAAGACATTAGTCTCGCCCATCGCAATCAAGACAGAAGCGTCCAACGGTGTCTGGCATATATAAGCCTCATCAGCACCAGGCTTAAATAGATGCTGACCAAACCAGGAAGCCGTCTTGGCGTTGCCTGTTACCTTCCACCAGTCATCTGGTCTTCGCATAAACCGAAGGTAGGAAGCTGTCTTTGGACTTCGCTCGTACTGATAGCTGAACACTAAAGCATCTAGCTTTGTGTCGTAGCCAATCATCAGCTTGTCCCTGGCAGCTCTCGCGAAAATCCCAATGGATTCCAGATACTGCATGGATGGCTGTGCCTCTGGGCTCCGCGTGTTAGCAACCCAGTCAACATAGTTTATGATAGGCCGGAACTTTGGAACCCAGGTCTCGAAGCTACGGTCGCCAGCAACTGACACTGGGTCAGTCTCCCCAAGTAGCCTGCGAAGGTCTTTGAACCCACCGTTACGGCTGCATGTACCACAAGACCATGTGCCAATCTCATTGTGTATGAGCAGAGACTTGGTCTTCTTCTTACCCTTTAGCCCCTTACACGAAGGGCAAACCACCTTCCTATGCGTGCCTGCTTCAGAGAAGGGAACCTTGCGCTGAGTAAGATACTGCTCGACAGAGTAATCTACTCCGACAATGCCGATACAACCTTCGCCTTGTTCTGGCGCGCTGCTATCCTGCTCTGCATCGGAGGGCGCACGTCCCATTGCAGTTTCATCAGTTTTCTTTGCTGCTTGAACCATTTCTCGAATGCCTCTGGGTCGGTATCTATAACCCTGAGTACGTGTATCAGTGAAACGTAGTGAAACTGATACACATACTTCAGGGCTCTCCGAACTGGGATGTTCATCTCGGCTGCCAAACTCTTGGCGGCTTTCATCTTCTGCTCGGTGCTAATCTGCATACTTGACATTCTAATCAGTCACCCTATATTGTCAACCGTCACATGGAGAAACCCAATGACACACCCCAATGAATATGAAATTCCCTGGCTATCTAAAGAAGACGGATACGTTGGAAAAGGTAAAACTACGCTTGATATGCCGTTTATCAATGGACTGCAAAAAACTGACCGACTCAAAGGTATAGGTGGAAGCGACATAGCTCCCATTGTCGGGGAAATTCCCTCTTTCCACAAGAGAGATGGAACAACTGTGTACCTTGAGAAGATTGGCGCTCGTCCTCAGTTCCAAGGAAACAAGGCAACAAAGTGGGGCACGCTAATAGAGGAGCTTCTCATCAGAGAGTACCTCAACGCAAACCCTGACATCACAATGTTTACCCTGAAGCGCGGCCAGACTATACGTCACGCTGAATACCCATTCATTTACGCCACCCCTGACGGTATCTGCTTCGACGAAGAAGGCAATATACACGTCTTTGAAGCCAAGACCACAAGGTTCCCGTCGAATAAGGACGGTGCCAGGTGGGGTGAAGAGGGTAGCTCGACTATACCGTGCCACGTACTGTGTCAGATAGCCTGGTACAACATGGTGCTTAGTAGCTGGGGCGTAGAGCTGGAAGACTACACCAGGGTAGCTCTTCTCGTTGGCGGTCAAGACGACCGTGTCTATACCATCGAGAGAGACCGAGATTACGAGGAGCACCTTCTAGAGAAGGGCATAGAGTTCTGGGAACAGAACGTGCTGGCAAAGCTGCCTCCAGACCCATCTCACACAAAGGCATACGGCCTTATACTCAAAGACCGATACCCTGCACCTACAAACCAGGTGCTTGCCCCAGCCTCTGGTGACATCGAGAAGATTGCCAGAGACTACTACGAAACCAAGAAGGAGCTTGCGAGCACCAAAGATAAGCTGGAGAACAAGCTCGAGCGTATTGAAAACAAGCTCAGGGAGTACATTGGCAACAACGAAGGCGTTGTAGGGAAAGAGCTAGTAGACGGCAAAGGCAAGCCAACAGGCAAGCATGAGTTCAAGCTCACCTGGAAGCTAGAGCGCAAGGTGTCCACCAACAAGGGCAATATCCTAAAGGAGCTAGGTGCTGGCCCTGGTAGTGAAATCTATAACCGTCATACCAAAACAACCCATACCAGGGTGCTCCGTAAAAACTGGAAATACGAGGAGGAATAATGGCATCAGCAACCATAAAAATAGACACGGAAATCAAGGAGCAGCTAGAGAAGGATGCTAAGGCAAACTTCCGCTCATTAGCTGGACAAGCGAACTACTACATAAAGCTTGGACGGCACGTACACTGCAATCAACTAGAACTCGCAAAGAAAATCATGGAGGAAAAACATGAGCGCAAATGAAGAACTGAAAAAACCACTACAGCTTGAAGTGAAGTGGGTAAACAAAGGGGCAGGCAGAGAGTTTGCCTACCTCTCAGGTGAGTCTGTTATTCAAGAACTGAATAATGTTTTCGGCCACGATGGATGGGACTACGCCATCAGGAAACATGAGCTTGAGATTCACCACAGCGAAAACGGTGTTATCGTATGCACTGCTCGCTGCGATGTGAGGCTCACCCTTCACTTCGAGGACCGGGTCATCTCAAGAAGCGGCTCTGCTGCTTCGACACACACTGCTCGGGACTTCGGAGGCTTGGACCGCGCTACCCACGTAGCCTACACCGACTCTGAAACTACAGCCATCAAGCGTGCTGCCCGTACTATGGGCTCCCGCTTTGGGCTCGACTTGTATGACAAGGACGAGAAGTGGAAGCTGGAATACTACGTCTTAGAAGATACCATCAAGGACACCTATAGATGGTTACAAGAGCAGCACCCAGGAATGGCAGAGGCTATCTGGAAACGCTCAGAGCGCGTGTCAGGGCTCACCAACTCTATGATTCCAAGAGCCTCTTGGGATGCATTCAAAGAAGCCCTAAAGGACAGCCGTAAGGTCCTTGACCCTAAGAGAGAAACTAACGGCAACACTAAACCTAAAAATACTCAGTACGATAAAATGACTGAGCGTATCCGTGGAGGAAACAATGCCTAAGTTCAACCCAGCAGCAGACTATGGTTCTAATAAACCCCGTGAGAAGAAAGACTTCCACATCCCACCAGGCACCTACAAGGTGAAGGTTGAGGCAGTAGAGCTACGCCAACCAAGAGACCAGTCCAAGCCTGAGTATTTCAATGTCCGAATGCGCGTAAGCCAGGGACAGTTCAATGGTTCTACCATTTGGGATGTAATCTCTACAGGCCCTCGTTCGTTCTGGAAGCTTGGTAGCTTCTGTAAAGCCTTTGGCTTCGCTGATGTCATTGGTGATATCGACCTGCCTGACCAGGCAGACATCATCATAGTGAAAGCAACCGACCGCGTTGGATGGGTAGAGACCAGAGTTGAAGAGATGAACAATAAGAAGCTAAAGACCCAGGTTGCCAAATACATCGAGAAGGAAGAGGAGGAGCAATCTGAGCCTCCAGCGCCTACTGATGATGTCTTTGATAACTCACCCGCTGATATCGACGACGATATTCCATTCTAGGAGAGAGAAGTGACTGAAGAAGAAGAGAAAGAGCTAGACGCTCAGCTGCAAGCTGACTGGGAAGACATAGGTGGTGTTGGAAACGACATGACTCCAGACCAGCTAGAGAACATAGCCGTGACCACCTTTGGCTGCCCAGAGATTAAGCCTAAGGGAAAGACCCTTATGCAAGTGTTCTCTGAAGCAGGAATGCTAGACGATGACAAAGAATAAACCAGGTCAACCGCAGCAATAGCTGACCCGGAAGCGCATCGTGGGACTCGGCGCTTTTTAATCCACTTGTCAAATAGACTAATAAGGAGGAACATTGTCAATGGCAGTTCTTATCTGTACCGCTTTGCTTTCGATACATATCCCGCTCCATCATTCGACCGCGATGGAACAGATGGGTATTTGCCTTAGTCTAGTAACCGAGTCTCAGTCCGCTGGTGTTGCACCTTCCATCACCACAGCACTAGCGTGGCATGAGACTCGGTTACGGGCTAACCTTACGTCCAGCAAGGGGGCAAAGGGGCCTTTACAGGTCATCCCCAGGTTCTGGTGCAAGTCAGACCCGTGCGACTACGTTAGAGCAGGGCTAAGGGCTCTGAAGCACTACCTGGGCAAAGAGCCCACTGAGAAGCGCGCAATATGCCGTTACAACGCCGGAACATGCATACCTAAGGCATGGGAGTTCGCGGAGAGTGTTGCGGCTCTAGCGGGTAAAGTCAGGGCGATAGTGCGTGAACAAGAAGCACCGACACCACAACCCCTGAAACAAACCCAGCCCCTCCCCATAGGGAGTTGTTGTCCCACCATGGACGCTCAATGTAAGCTGCTTCTTTGGTGAGCTTGGCAAACCTGTCCAGGGTCTCATCACATTGCTCTCGCGTTCTGATGATAGTTGCATCACAGACCTTGAGCTGTTCCTTGGTCACCCTTAGCTTTACGTTGCACTCAGGCAGGTCCACTCTCATTACCTCTAGTGCCTTAGCCGTATGCTCAGCAGGCCACAATACACCAGTACAGGGAGTAGGCTCAAATGCTGTAACAGGCATAGCCTCAGTGCAGTCGTCTACCTGAGCAAAGAACAGTAAGAAAAGTAGCGTAGTCATTTCTTGAACATCTCATTGACCATATTAGCCAGCTTTTCATTACTCTCTTTGGCAGCTTTGCGTATCTCCACACGCCTCTCCTGAAGCTTACTAACCTCTACCTCTTCAAGCGCCATAAGGCGACTCCTGGCAAGCTTGTTCTCAACGTCAATCTTGCTGAGTGCTTTCTCGTGGTCCTTCTTTGCAGATGATATCTGCATACTTACCCGGAGTTGCTTTTCTCGGAAAGACGCACTTCTGATACTCCAAGCTAGTGCTGTCAGGAGTACAGCTATAAGCCCAACTAACCACCCAACTAGCGGTATCTTCCGCAGCTTCAGTAGCCAGGGAGTCATTTTCCATGACGCCAGGTAGCAGCTATGTCTACAAGCGCCTGTGAGCCAATATAAGCAAGCGATATAGCAACCCAGTCGCTGCCTGCAAGGTTCCCAGCAAGACAAAGGCCAGTGCCAGTGGCCCAAACAAGCAGCTTGCGAGAAGTAACCCGAGAAACAAGCTTATCTGCGATGCCTTTGTTGTCACGCTTTTCAATAGGTTTTTTAGTTTCTTCATCGCTCATTATTTCATTCTCGTTTCAACGACAGTCAAACGCTCTCGAACACCATTGACTTCTTGCCAAAGCTCTTTGCGTCCTGTGCGGTCGATACCGTCTAGTTTTTCATAGTATGCGTGAAGCTCTAATAGCTCCTTATGCACGCTTTCAAAGTCCTTCTCTACAGACTCTAGCTTTGTGTTGAGTTCCTGTATAGAGCTTTCAAGCTTCGTAATCTTACTACTGAGCTGCCAAAGAGCAGGAATAACAATGGCGAGCACCGACAATGCAAGCTTCGCGATGTCCAGAATGTCGATGCCTGATTCCATTACTTACTCCCCTTCCACCTGGCCTTGCGGCCCCTTACGTCATAGTGAACGAAGGAAGGGTACTTGCCCAACCCTCCCTGCATCATTTTTGCATCATCAATAAGCTCATTAATGATTGCATGGAGTTCATCGGAGGACATTCCTGAGACTCGTAAATCCGCAGCCTTTGCCTGCATATGCTGTGACTTCTTCGTTCCACCGCATTTTTTGTTATAAGCAGGTGAGCGGTATCCGCTGACGACACGTAATGGTTTACCGATTCTCTGCCTAAGAACCTGAAGATTTTTAGCAAGAAGCGTAACATTGTCTACCAGCTCTGGAGGAACACCTGTACCATCCTTACAGCGAAACTCACGCAAAGAGAAGTTCTCGGTGAGGTCACCCATTTAAGTCAAACCCTGTTACCCAAACGTCAAACGCCCGAGTGCTTCCTGTTGAACTCCAACGATATTGCAAAACGTTAGAAATGGTTCCTGTAGCTCCAGACCCATCAGTGGTCCTGCTGACCATGTTGGGTAAAATGATGTTGTCCGCTACGGAATAACGGCCACCACCATCTAGCTTGCTTACACCAAAGAAAGTGTAAAGCGTTTCAAGTGCATCGTTAGGCCCACCATCATCATCAGCTCGTCCGTCCGACGAGTAATATAACGTCGCGTCAATGATGGCGCTAGTAGATGTGTTTTGGGCTTTGGCTCTCAATAAAACGCTTCCGCGAGACTCGTAAGACGTGTTTGCTAATAGTCTTGGAGCAGCCTTGGCCAGATCAATGGGAGTGGTTACAGTCGCAACAGTTCCAGAAGAAAGAACCTGAATACCACTCCCAATATAACCATCACCACCAGTTTGATATTTACACACACCAGGGGAGGGATTAATAAATGGCTGGATATCGTCATAGGTGGTTCCGCCTGCCCAATCAGCAGTGCAGCTAATACCAAACACTACATCTGAGTAGTGGGTATAGCCTGATGGCAATGTAAACCCACCACCACTAAACACAGCGTCTTCGCCTGGATCGCTAGACCCAGTGTTTTCCACTGGGATTGTAAATGTCGTGTCACCCGTTCTTGTGGCTGTATGTGTTCCATTAAGAGCACTAATATCAGAATCATAAATGGTGACTGACTCTCCGCTCTGGATAGAATGCGCCCCAGCGACATTGATTGTGGTGGGGTTTCCAGTCGTCGAAACACTTGACATCATGTACCAGCTATTTGGCTCCTGCCTACCAGACAAATGGGCCAGCAGAGCAGCATCCGTACCCCTCTTACTGATAACCCTCACATCATAAAACGTGTTCACAGCCAGGGTACCCGCATCCAGCCTGCCAGCTCCAGTTTCGCCGATGTCCAGAGTCATCCCTGTCTCAGCATCAGGGGTGAACTCCAGTGTCAGGTTGTCTCCAGAGCCATTGGTCACAGGAACAAAGCATTTACCAGAAATATTGTTGCTATAAAGCTTTATCGTTGTTTCTGTGTTTGTGTAGAACTGAAGCCCAATACCGACCTTGGGAACAGCAAAGGACACATCTGGACGTATTGCTCTTAGGTCTGTCGCTTGCCGTAGATTAATCATTATCGCACCAATGCTGGGAATGATTGGACATCAAGGGTCACTGCGCTGGTAATAGCTGTCACCTTTACATACCTAAATGGCAGGTCAGTAATAGCCCCTGTCTGCACAACGCCAGCCGCTGTAGCAGTAGATAGCAAGACATAGTTTGCTGTTACGTTTGTCGCACCAACCCTAATCTCACAAGAATCATCTACTGTCCTCAGGTAGATAATGTGATGATGGTCAGCCCCAGGGTAGGGGAAAGCTGATGACGGGCCTGTTGCACTCACGTCCACAGCAGAGTCTAAAATAATAAACTCACCCGCTGGTATTACAATACCCGTACAAGCAGAGCTACTGCCAATACGAACTGTATCTACTTGTGTTGGTTTTCTTACGTCAGTAGAAGATACCGATGTTCCTGCTGTAACAGCCATGACTCACCTCTATTTCTTTTTAGCTGTTTTGGCAGCAGGTTTAGAGGCAGGCTTAGTCGAAGCAGCAAGCCTCAACTCAAGCTCAACAATCTGCCTCTCAAGCTCTGCAAGCTTAGCTATACAATAGGCCAACGGCACTTCGCTTCCACCAATACGACCGAACTTGGCCTTGAGGTAACGACGAGCGCCGGTAGTGTTCAGGTTCTTTGCTTGCTCAGAATCCATCTCATTACTCCTTTCGAGTGGGTATGCCCTGTATATCCATACCCGTTATAATAGTTATCATGTTGTCAAGGAATGGTGAAGGGCTCTTTTTCCTCAACTCACTAAGACTCCTCAATATCGGCTCTTTAGTCGATGGCTCAGTCTGAATCGTAGAGATGAGAGCAGGCATTATACGCTTCATTACCTCTTCATCTCTCACGTTTGTTTCCTGTATTGGTTTTCCACTAAGACCAAATGGGCTGTCCATTGCTTCTTTCAAGTACCTGAGCCTTGCGCCTTCTGGCATACCGTCATCGACTTCAAACTCGGGACCTTTGCCCTCTCTCACATAACGCAGAGCAGCAGATACATTCTTTTTCTTCCTGATAATATCAGCAAGTATCTGCTTAGCCTGGTTTCTACTTGCAGGGTCAAAGCCCAACATTTCAGCCATGATTAGGTCAGCCCAGGTCTCGGGGTCTTTGCTTCCCATCGCCTTTTTCAAGAAGAAGCCATCCTCTAGCTTACTTTTTATTCTTATATTATCAGGGTTGACAGGATCCCCAAGGACTCTTCGTAGACGCTGAAGACCAGAGCCAGAAGCGCGAAGACCAACACTGGTCGTAAACTTAGCCATACGCTTAAGCTGGTCAACCATTGATATTTCTGGGTCCCAAATGTGCTCTTTCAGTTCATGATACAGCCCATCGGAAGTGAACTCTTTGGCTACGTTTGCCGCCACATTCACGGGATTAGCTGTAAACCGACCCATATAGGTGTTGTGGTAGTGGTTATACATAAAAGCAAGGTTGTCCAAAAAACCTGCCATCACAACGTCTTTCCCAAACCTGCGCTCAAACTTTTCTGGGTAAGCTATTCTTTCAAACTCAGGCCCAAGCGCCCCCTTTGCAAACTTCAACCCATCCCACACCATACCTGAAACACCAACATCCAAAGCGGCCATTGGGTCGAACAGGGTGTCAAGGTCTCCTGTGTAGAAAGAGTACCCAAACGAATAATCTCCAAATGGAGTCCTGAGCATCCAACTCTTTTCTCGTTTTGGCCTTAGCATATGAGCCCATCGGTCCTCAGGTGTCATTTCTGACATCTCTACAGCATCAAGCCACAATGAAAGTTGCCGCATAAGGCCCGTGTATACTGGCCTTTTCGATGCAAGAAGCATGAGGTTTCTTGCGGTCTTTACAGGCCAAAATGCCCAAGGATTTAATAGCCTGGTTGCGTGCATGATAGGACTGTTTCTAACAAAGTCAGGCATGAACTCTCCAGACATAACAGTAATGTCATCGAAGCTCATCTTTTTTCTCTTCCACAGCCAATAAGCGTGACTCCACCGATACATATCGTCAGTCACTACAAACAAAGACTTTATGTGCCTCTCAAGCGTTTTCCCTGGACCCGTGCGGAACGGGAAGTCAACGGTATACTTGCCAGCTTCCGCTGCTTTCTTAGCCCAGTTTGAGTTAAGGTATTTAGATACCGCTTCAGCTCCTTCAGCTTTTACAGCGTCATCAACTATCTTTCTGAACTCTGCGCTCATGGTGTAGTTTTCTAGTAAATCTCCAAGGAACTTCGCGGCCTCACCAGCACCCTCTGCTTCACCGAGTTTTTGTTTGGCAATTTTCTTTTCTATAGCCAAAGATGTTTCCGCCATAATCTCACGGTAGGCTCGAGTCTTATTATTCCCAAGCATATTTCTCATAAGCGATGGAACGTCTGCTTTTAGTTCCTGGCTGAATCCGTTTCCAATAATGTTCCTTGCAATAAGCTCGTACTGGAACTCTTTGACATCTGGGGGAAGCGGGCTGTCTCGGAAAACTTCCGCTTCTACAACATCACCATTCTTTAGTGTGATTTTCTCTGTAACTCTTCTAGGCCCAATACCACCTACACCTTCTGGTATGACCCTTATGCCTTCTTTAGCTGGAAGCTTGCCACCCCAGAAATATCGCATCCCCTCCCAATATACAGGGTCTAAGAAAGCTTCTGGATGATGCGCTAAAGCCAGCGCAAAGTTGCCAAACGTGTTTCTCATAAAACCGCGAGCAGAAGACCTGAACAAAGCTCCTGTCTTGTACCATCTTTGAAGAGCTAATCCTTGAACTACATGGCTTGCCCCAGCCATTTTATCAATAACAGAAGCAAGCACAGATGACTCTCTGTCAGTCCCAGCTATTAGGCTGAGCATCTTTCTGACAGATATGTTGGGGTTCACAGCTTTACCAGCCTTAACAGCCATTTCTGTGTAAGCATCACGAATAATCGGCTCAATCTCTGGCCCCATCAGCTCATGTGCTTTACGTAGAACATCTTCTTTGCTGCGAAGATTCTCATCCACGTCAAAGAACAAGTCTTTTACAACATTTGATTCATGAGCGTATTTTTTTGAAACCTTATCGAGATGTGCTTTGGTGCTTAGCTGTAGATTCAAAAGCTCTACAGCTTGAGGGGTAGCATATAGTTGCCCATACTTGTTTTTTAGCCCTTCAAACAAAATGCGCTCGGACCCTTCTGGAACATCCACCTCTACAGTTCTATTTTTCATTTTCCCGAGAAGGTCGTCCATGTCGATAGGCTTAAAGCCAAGACCAGGTCCGGTCTTTTCCTCTCCCGCAGTTTTCAACTTCCCATCTTTTACTTTGAGCAAAGCTACGTGCTCAGACTCTGGTCGCACTATTCCTTCGTCGATAAGCCTTTCGATGATGTTGATAAAGTTAACTCTTGTTTCAAGCTCTGCTTGGACAAACCCCAGGAACATATGCGGGTCCATATGCACCATGCTTTTCCCCGCAAGTAACTCCATAGAGCTTACTTCTGCTTCAGTATAACCCTTTGTTGTTCGTGCCTTATCAGCGCTCTCACTAAACGGTTTAGAGCCAGAAGAAACGCGGGAGTATTCATCAAACGCTCCCTCCCAAATATTCCTGAAATATCCAATAGCATTTAGTGTTGCATTAGCTGTGGGAAACATCCCCGCATCAGCAGCATAACGAAGGACAGCGTTCTGGTAAGCTATTATGGGGTCAGAAATCCACTTCCTAGACCTTTCAAGGTCGTTGAGCGAGTGAAGGATATGCTTTACTTGTAAATCTTCAGCCGTAACAGGTGTGATTTCGTCAATGACACGCCTAAAATCTATTCGTAGATTAGGGGCAAGACCTTGAGCGCCCGTACCCGTCAACTGTCTGAAGGGCATGTTTCTGTAAAAGTCAGACCTTCTTCCAATGCCATACACGGCTGCAAGAATGCCGAGGCTTGTAGGCTGATATGAAACTACAGCACCGCTTGCGTCTGTGACTGGCTTCACTAACCCAGCTTCAACCCAATCATTGCCCCAACTATACACCTGAGCAAGCTGCGGAACCTCTCCCGTTCCCCTACGCCAAACATCCCAAGCAGCAAGACTTTCACCGCTAAGGCTGTTGAACGCAGCCTTTACTTGAGCGATGGGGTTTCGGTGCATTGCTTTCCACTGACCATTAACCCAGTTTCTGGGATTCAAGCTTGGGAGTCGATTAGCGATAGAATCTGTAAGCAGTGTCTTTCCTGCCAGCTCAGCCATAGGCTCAAGCGCTTCGGCTCCGTACTCGAAAAACATCTTCCCTAAAGACGTGTCCCTGACATCAAAGTAATCAATCCTGTTTAGGTATTGTGCAACAAGCTGAGAGTCAGTTCTGGTTACGTTCTTATTGCTATACTCAGTGTACTTTGCCTTCCACTCATCGTTAGTGATGGGCATTCCGTTTTCGTCCATAAGCATAGAAACGCCGCGACCAAACCCGCTATCTCTTTCCAGTTGGTTTGGAATGACATCGTGGCCATTAGCTGACATGGCCTCTGTCTTTACGCTCTTTGTCTCAAACCTGACCCTTCTCCCCATCACGTTAGCTACCAGCTTATCTACTGCCGCAGGCCGTCTAATCAGGGTTCCATCGTTGGCCGTAACAAAGTCGAAGACTGCTACACCTGTCTTGACATTGTAACCAAGCTCGTTCGCAATCCAATCTAGTGTGACAGCTTCCCTTGGAAACTTCCCACCGTAAGCAGCTCTTCCCTCAAAGCCGGTTTCTAGACCTTCAGGTTTCAAGATCGGCTTTTCAAAAGTCTGCGTCCTTCCAACAACCTGCTTCACTTGCATCTTGTTTAGGTTGTAAAGCTTCGGACCTCCAGAAGGGTTGGCCCCAACATAAAACGACTTCATGTTGTCTGGTATTTTCAAATCAGCAGAAAGAATAATCTGCCCAACAAGGTCTCTGTCTGCCAGAGCAACACCCATCTTGTTTGGCTTCAAAGCTTTCTCGTAAGAGCCATCCTTTAAGGCTTTGCTTACAACAGCCTTATACGCATCGAGCCATTGCTGCGGTGTTCGCTTCTTTGATTTCTTGGGAGCATCAGCAACCTTTCTGTCTACCCATTCCTCAAAAAGCTGAAGATACTCAGGAGGCTTAGGGCGAACAATCTTGGGTGGAGCGTACTCTAGAGACCAAGACTCCTCTGTGAGAGGAAGCTCTGCCTGTGTTTGGCGCTTTTTCTTGGGTTGCTTAGGCTGAGTTACAACAGTGGCTGTTGTAGGCTTTTCTCTAAAGTCTATAAAGTCGCCAGTTTCCCATGGCTGTGGCTTATAGACGTATGTTCGCCTAGAGAACTTAGCCGGAAGAAAAGGAGCCCTTCCACCAATATCAGCCTCTCTCAGAATCTTTGTCTTGTTTTCTGGTGTCCCTTTAATCGTGTCAGCAATAGCCGAATCACGGACAAGAGAGCGCTGCTGTGTCTTGGGTTGATTGGCCAAATAAAGAACGTCATCTTTGACAGCAAACGGTATGCGTAGAGTAGCTCTAGAACCACCACCTCTCAGGTGCTCTGCGATTTGTTCGATAGACTGCCTGACTACTGAAACATCAAAGTTGCCCTCAGGCATGTAAAACTTTCTCCGGCCTTTCATTTGAACGGCAGCTTCAAGAAAGCCCGGTTTAGCCAGGTCAATAATACGCTGAGTCTCTTTTATTCCAGACTCGACTTCAGCTATTTGCTCTCTGAGAGCGTTCTCTTTCTTGAGTTTACGATTGAACGCAGCATCAACCTGCTTCTTTGTCTTATCAACCCACTTGCCTTTTACCTTCTTTCTCGGTCGTATTGGCCTTGCTTCAACCACGGCAAGCTCTTCCGAAAGCTTATTCCTTTTTACCAGGAGCTTCGCCCTAATCTTCTCCTGAAACTCTTTTGTTTTCTTTCTGAGAGCTGGAGTAAGCTCGACCTTGGGTCCAGTTTTAGTCGGTCGCTTATCTGCTGGTAGGATTTCTGTCCTGCCTGGAGCATACTGCACCAACCTGTCTTTCCCTTTGACTCGACCAACAACCTTTAAACGGGGCTCAAAAGGCACAACAATCTGCCAAGCATCTAAGCTGCTCGGCTGTCTTCCCGGTGGAACTTGCTTTCTAAGCGGAGGCCGAATCTCGACCTGTAGCTTATCTGCACCTGTAGGAAGGCTTTTCTTAATCTCAATAGGAACACCAAGCTGCTCAGAATAATGGTCAGCTATTTTCTGTAAATCCCTGGTCCCAAGCCTACGAACCAACGCTGATGCCTGTGGCTCCAGAATGCTTGTATAAGCTTCATCAACATCCAGCTTAGTCCCAAGAAGCTTTACCCCCTCGTCAAAGTCAATGGAGGCCACTTCAGCAACAGTCTTCTCTGAAGACATTGGCTTAAGCTTTCTCTGGATATCAGCCTTGTCCCTAATGTACTTCCAGTAACCAGCATCTGCTACATCTGTAACTGTTTTTTCTATTTCCCATGAACGCTCTGTTGCAGGAAGGTCAACCTCTACTTCCTTCTCAACACCCCAAGACGTTTCGGTTTCAGGCAAATCAATCTTGGTTTTACGAACGGCCTCAGTCCTTGGAGGAACCGGAGCCTGAACCTCAAGATATGGTTTGGGTGATGGGCTGCTCTCTATGACTAATGGACGGTTAACCTTTGCTAAAGAAATATGGTCCACAGCAATAATCGGACCTTCTTCGGCAAACTCTGACACGAACCTGATTTCCTCAAACCCGCCAATCGAGGACCTCATTCTGCTTTCGTACCCAGCAGCACCAACATTTGAGTCATTGATTATCATTCGAGCCATAGGGCTTAGCTCGTATGTTTTACCTCTTGGCCTCAATAGGCCCAGCTTCACAGCGTCAAGCTGATGTACGTTACCGTCAATATCCTTCACAGGGACTGTAATGCCCAGCACACCCCTGTCTGGAAAATCTGGGTTACGAAGAAGGTTGAGGTTTTCACGCTTAGCGGCAGAGATAAGAGCTTGAGACACAAGCTCTAAAGCTTCAGGAGAGTTCAAGGCTCTGGCAAGCTCTTCACCTGTAATCTTAAACTTTTGTGGAGAACTAACCCCTAACTCTCTAAGTCTGGCGTAGGCAGCTTCTCTATTCGGGAATGTCTCCATGAGCCTGCCGTGTCTGTCCACAATACGGTGTGCAGAATCGGATGGGTCATCAAGGAAAACAGCCTCAACCACCTGATACTTTTGCTCTTTATTTGGAAGAAGGGTCTCTCCTTTATCCTTTCTAAACTTCTGTATTTCTTCCATGCTTTTAGAAGCAAGAACCCTTTCACCTGTCGCTTTGTCTACTAGCTGCCACCCCTTCACCTCTTCACCTGGAAGCATTTCAAGCTCAATGCCGTCAGGTATTCCATACGGAGCCGCATCATCAATAGCGCTTACGGAAGTGTTGGTTGAGTCTACAAAGCTCCCCTCTTCCATACTTGCTCTTGCTTGAGATGGTGTTGCGTACTCACCAACCACCTCTTTTGTAGACAGGTCCTCTACAATGTAGGTCAGCCCTTCATCAGCAACAGACTCTCTTATTTTGAACCTCGGCTTTGCAGCCTTCGGGTGGTAGGTGAACTCGTAAAGAATCTTACCGGCAAGGTCACCTTGAAGAGAAAGCTGCCCAAGCTCTCTGGTAAGCTCTCTAAGAGCGTGCGCTACTTGTGCTCTACCGCCAACACCATCCACGTTCATGTGTTTTACAATAGAGTTTAGAGCCTCTGTGGTCATGTCCGCAGACTGTATCAATAACTGTGTGGGCCTAGATGAATAGTTCTCTACCTGAATGCGAATCGGACCTTCACCCCAATCACCACCAATAACAACACGAGAGGCT
>Ga0080013_1000786_pt1 | contig 43868 bp, 51 predicted proteins | sample ETNvirenome_6_85_FD_69236 | JGI IMG/M metagenome (GOLD analysis project Ga0080013, IMG submission 69236) | Marine viral communities from the Pacific Ocean - ETNP_6_85 (SPADES assembly) (version 2) | ecosystem: Environmental > Aquatic > Marine > Oceanic | place: Pacific Ocean | collected 2013-06-19 | reverse complement strand
AAATTTATCTAGCTTACCTTCAATGCGTACCATATGAGCTTCAAATCTATCTAATGCTTTTGTAAATTCTTCTTTAGTTGCATACTCACAAGCTATTCTCAGCTCAAGTTCATCAAGACGTCTATCTAGCTGAGATACACTTTGATTGATTCTACCAGTCAAAACAAACCCACCAGTAATTACAGCAATTGCTGCCGAGACTAAACTTTCAATCATTGTCTTGAATGAGATTTACGAGAGTGTGCCCACTCACAGAAATCATCTTTCCACGAGCTAGTCTGAATTTCTAACTCTGCTTTTTTGAATTTTTACTTTTTAGAGCAGTTTTCAGTAAACCGCCAAGCAACTGCACTAAGCCATTGCTTTTAACCTTTTCATTTGGGATAAGGCTCAAGCATTCACTTACTGCAGCTAGAATTATCCAAAAAATAGCGCTTTCAAAAATAGCCATTTGATTATCACAACTACTAATATTCTATATGATTTAATGTAGGTAATTTTATATTTGTACTTACATCAATTCAAATTCATCTGGCAGTTTAGATATAGCAATGTACTTATCCTCCAATTTAAAGTTCCCGTAGTTTGAACCTATGCTGTCTTTACCGTGACCTGTGATCGCATCCATCATTGAGTCCTCTATACCAGCAGACCTACAACGAGTGTGGAAACTGTGGCGGAGGGAGTGTGCTGCCTCGCCATATGGCAAGCCGCAGTCCCGTCTAAAGCGCTTACTCCAGCCACGACCTGGGCCGACCTTCGCTCGTGATGTCTTGAGCTGATCCACAATGTTGTAACACGAAGGATGGATAGGCACATCACGCACTGATGGGGCATTTTTCATATCCCGTAGTTCTGTATCTATGAACTTGAAGTGAGGAATCTTATGATTAAAAACAATCTCCTGTTTTTCAAGCCCTGCTATTTCACCTAAACGACAACCGTGATACCAAATGCACAGAAATTGTGGATCATGATGGAATGGTTTATAAAAGCTAAAAGGTCTGTCTGGGTAAGTCTTTGTGCGAGTAGTTTTTATTTTACTTCCAGCCTTTATCCAAGGGTTATATCCCTCAATAAACTCCCATTCAATACCCATATTCCATAAAGCACGAAGTGTTTGAATCCTTTGCTTCATCGTACGATCGCCCCATGGATTCATTGGATTTTGCTTATTTCTCCAATGTTTGACAATGTACATCTGAACATCTCGTTTTGTGATTGCCTCAATTTCACAATCTTTGATTGGCTTAACGGCTTTCCACCAGTTGACGAGAGTTGGCGCCTTAACTGGATTTAGTGAGTAGCACTCAGTTAAAAGCTCTGACACAAGCATTGGTTTCTTCATTTTTGGGATATAAGCAACACCAATCAAATACTAATTGAAAAGCCCACAATAGTGTGGGCTAGTTGTTAGTAAACGGAGAGGGTGGGATTCGAACCCACGCTTTTGGTGCGCTTAATCAAAAGATATCACCGAAACACCCTTTGGCTAATAAGATTTGCTAATGAGTCGGGCCTTGTTTTTTCCACAGGCTGACTATCGCTATCTCCCTATGACTACAAGCACGGCCTGCTTACTTATTGGTGGCTATGTACTGCATCTCTGCGTGCATGTGATCTGACAAGTTGCATACATGAGCACACGCAGAAATGATCAAACCTCGTTGGTTTGGAGTCAGCTCTGCATCAACGGCATCTTCAGATAAAACTCGCCCTATATCACCTAATGACATAATTATAGCGGGCATGCCCCACTTCTCAACTAAACCTGACATTACTGAAAGCAGAGGATTGTCGCCACTTTCAATGGCTTTCCAAAATGCAGCCCGCTCTTCAGTTGTCATTTTATTCAAACACAGCGTCAGATGAGCTGGAATCACTTGAAAGTACTGAAGGTGCTGATGGTACTGAAGGAGCTGATGGTTCTGGATCGTTATTCCAACTACCGTATGCCCAGCTTTTTACGTATGTTTCCAATTCTGCAGTGTCCTTTGTGGCTTTAATGGCCGCTTCTTTTTCAGCTGCTTTTGTACGAACCAACTCTCGTTCAGTTTTAACTGAATCAGGCAAAGCCTTAGCTGATGATGGATCAGCAGCGCGAATAACCATCCAATCGGTGGTTGAGAGTGTAGCTCCAGCGATTTGCTTGACTTTAGATACCCAAAGATCTACTAAACCTGAATGCTCTTTTGGAATCTGATATCCCCAGTAGAATTTTTGATCGTAAATAACAACTGGTGTGTCAGCAACCTCAATAATACCAATAGCCTGTTTCTCTGCCAATGTAGTCAAACGCAACCAGTTGGCTGGATATTTGATCCCATCAGCTTCAAAAGCTACATCATAGTTTAACGTTTTTCCGTTCAGTTTAAGCATTGACTTATTGCATTTGAGTGTAATTAGATGTTATCTAACTATGCTTAATGCCTAGCATGATAACATCGTCCCTAAAACTAATTTTAACATAGCCCCTATTATCTTGCGTTTGAATATTTAAAAGGCGACTCAGCCCAGGCTGCGAATATTTGTGTTTTTGCACTATTATTATTACCTGTTGAGGTAGCTCTGATTTTGAAACCATTGGATGTAAAATCAATCCAATCTGTCGAAGTTTCTGCAGTGTTGGCGTCTGCGTTAAGTATCTCACCAAGTGGATTATATGATGATCTATCTTTATCCATCATAAACCAACTATTATCTTGATCAGCATTTTTGATTATTACTAGTGCAGGTCTAAACCCACACCATACGAACGGACCATCAGGATCACCATTGCCTTCATACGATCCGAATTTACTGAAGCCTTCCACCGGAGCCCAGCAGTAGGCGATATAGTCATCAGAACCACTAACAAGAGCGCTACTACCAACGGTAAATGTAGTACTAGAAACAGCTTTAATAAATGTATTTGAACCGCTAGTTGATTTTGCGTCAGTATTGTTGAGATTGATAACGTCACTAGCGCCAAAGCCGTCAAAATAGACGTTCCAATCTGAAGAGCTATCTCTGTTTTTAGTGATAATTAGATGTGGGCTGGCTGATAGCGAATGCCCGATCGTATCGCCGTCTGATGTATTTCCATAAGTAACAATCGAGAACCCTGCCGTGGTGTTGGCTTTGTATTCTGATGCGATTGATGGTAGATTATAAGTAACACCTGAGTCAATCAGTAGCTTACCATCAATCTTCACCCATTTCAATCTAGAAGATCCACCATTACCTTGAATAGCGATCTCAGTTAATGATGCTGGAATAGTACCAGTTACAGTAACTTCACGGAAGCCACCATCAGCTGTTTGATCTACAGCTACATCAGTTCCATTAAGCTTAATTATACTGCTAGGGCATGAGTACTCAGTAGAGAAACTGATTGACGTTACGTTACTAAGTGCAGAAGAGAACTCTAGATAAAGCCATGTGCCAGCTATACCTGTCTTACCATATATGAAGTTTGTTTGATCAGCATCAAACGGGTCTGTGTTAGATCCATAGCCCATAGTAGTTGTACGGCCACTAGCTGAGTAGGTTGTGGTTGCAGTATCAGCTGTCTTCATACCGCTAGACCATGTTTGATCTTTGTTAAGAGCTACACTATTCAAACTACCAACACTTACTGCAGTCGTGTTAGCGGCATCTCCAGCATTCCAGGCCCAGGCTACATAACTATCGTTATCTTTATTAACAGTATCATCATTATCACTAAGGTTGAACGTATTCCCACTGAATCCACCAAATCTTCCTGAGCCTTCTGTCCAAACACCGTTAGTGTATAAATGATAGTTGCCACGAACGGCATCGGCAAGGATGTGGTCATTTGCTATACCTCTATTCTTAATCCAGACCATATCGAGAGGAAGACCTGCATCTACATCGCGATCGGTAGAATCATCACCGTCATATAGTACGACATCAAAATGCTCGCTTGGATCATCAATCAATGGATTGTCTAAGTTGAAAGTATTCAGTGCTTTATAGTCAGTTGGTAGGTTATCGAAGGTACGTTGGCCAAAGTTTGCATTCCACGTAGTTCCGTTGTAGCCAGTCACCATAAAGAAGTAAGGGCCAGACGTTAAACCCGAATAAGCTTGCCCTTGTGTTGAGTCATTTTTATAAAACGTTAAGGTTCCATTGTCAGCATCAAAGGCGACACCAATGACATCACCTGTTGTATAACTAGCTCCATAAGCAACCTCCGCCGTACTGTTTGATTGTTTATTGCCGGAATTAACATAACCCCAAGTATTAGTACCTCCTATATTTACTGTCAAACTTGCAGCACTAGTCCCCAAACCTATATAAGCTGCTCCTCCAATCGCTTCAAGAGTGCCTTCAAAGTACCATTTACCAGAAGAAACAGCAAATGTGGATCGAGTATTTCTAAATTCAGATGTTCCTGCTGACGAGAAATCTAAATTACCGTTTGCCAATGTGCCAGAGGCAGCGGTATCCAACGGATTCCACGTCGCGTAATTACCACCACCATTCAATTCATTATCGTAAGGTGCTCCAGGTGTATCGGCTAGGAGGTCAAGGTTTTCGCCATTTGACCTCTGGTCTGTAGCTGCTGCGTCTCCGATTGCTGTTACTGGATCTATTAATATTGTAGACCCATCAATACGAATGGCACCTATTTGTCCACCATTTGTTCCTGTTAATGTGTTGAAATTTCCAGTAAATCCCAAATCAACCCATGTTGTTCCTGTTCCGCTATTAACAGCACTCCCACCATTTACAGTATAATCTCTTGCAGATACATTTGAAGAAAAGTAAACTTCCAGTGATGTTGATACAGTAATTCCACCAATAGAAGTTATATCAAAAGTTATTGTGTTGCCACCAGGAGAATAAAGGTTACTTATATTTCCATCAAAAAGTTTGTAAGATTCTGAACCATCAGAGTCGTCAGGACTGGAAAGGAAACGACTCCACACAGTTCCATCATTAATACCACTAATGTGTGGAGATACCGCAGCAGCACCAGCAGAAGTATTTGACTGACAGCACAGAAGTTTTGTGTTGGTTACATTTGTGAGTGGTGTTGTTGGTGGTGTGAAGTTTGATGTGTAAAGTGCGGTTCCTTTGATAATACGGAAGTCGGAAATAAAACCAAGCGTATGTTCATAGGCTCCAGCTAAACCAGCTCCAATAGTGGCACTATCATTAGTATAATTTTGAGAGTTTGTACCAGTTCCGTCGTTTACACCATTAATAAAGCTCTTTAATGAAGTTCCACTTCTTGTAATTGCTATATGTACCCAACCTTCAGGAACTCCATTAGTCCAAGTTAATTGCTGACCATTACTATACAGGTAAAGTCTTCTGCTACTAGAATCTTCAAATATACCTATATTAAACCCACTTGTTGTACCAGCTCCTCCTCTAGTAGCAAATAATGTGTTATGACTTGCTCTTCCGTCATTGGGGCGGAATACATACATTTCAATAGTAAAATCACCAGTTCCAAAAGCATAATCAGAACTAGTTCCGAGATCCAAATAATCACCAGTACCATCAAACTCGACACAAGGCGTAAGTGTTTCAGAAGCTACTAAATTATTCTCATGCCAATGATTCTCGTTGCCGCTGCTGTCGTATCCGATTGCTGTGTGGTTTAGAAGCTCCTTGCCATCAACGTAGATTCCACCTCCGTAGATTACTGCGTTGTTATTAGCAGATTGAGAAGTCATTCTAATCTTCTTAAGTGGTGATATTACTCCAGTAATTTGAGTAATTCCAGCTGAAGCTGGTGCAGGTAATTGTGAAGTCACATCAACTTCAATGTCATTACCACCAGTCAAGAACATCCCAGCACCGTTTTGATAACCGGCAATCTCTAATGTTGAAGTAAACGGTATAGGAGTGGTGAAGGTTAAAGATGTCTCACCTCCAGTAGTATTCTCAGCCCTAAAAGATGTGGCAGTGTTACCATCAAATACATTGCTCCAAGGACCATAATTGCCGCTGTCTGATGTACCGGTCACTACTCCATCACTATAAGTAGTCCCAGTTTCAGCCGGGTCCATCGCAAGGTGGAATGAGTTATCAACAGCATCATCAACTAGGATATGTCCATCAATTTCAACAGCAGAAAGTGAATTCTGAATATTACCAGGTGTTGTATCAATTGCTAATGAATTTAGAGTAAGTGGATAAGTTACTCCAGTAGGAGATATCCATTTGTGACTACCATCTGCATCACAAGCATATTCTGTTCCATTAATTTCGATTTTATCATTTGACGTCCAATTTCCATATATTCTAATAGTATTACTTGCAGTTATACTGGCACCCGAAAATAGTGTAAGTGTGCCAACACTGAAACTAGCATAATTGGCCGAAGACCATGTTGAAACACCATTAAATACGTTAGTTATTGAACCCGAATAAATCAAATTGGTGTTTGACGCACTATCACTCCAAGTAGTCCCATCATTTACTGTATGCCAAGCAGACGTGCTGTGTGTGTATTCCTTAGGAACCCATTGACCAGTATCTTCGTCTTCTTCAGCGAATGACGTAGGGTCTAAAGCAAGGCCATCGACGAAGTTTACGTCTGCTATTAGGCCGTCAAAATGTCTACCAGTAGAATAAAAGCTACCTATAGAATGAGCAATATTGTTATTAACAAATCCGTCATGATTTTGTGAGGGGTTAGTTCGCTGGCTTCCAGTATCTTCCACACCATTGATATAGATTCTTATCCGCTGATCTGCGGTAGCATTTATTGTGTCAAACACAGCAACGATGTGATACCAAGCAGAAGGATCTCTAAATGCTGCTGTGGTAATTATTCGAGCGTTGTATCCACTGTTGTAGTCATAAAATTCAATTGTATTGTCAGATTTAAACCTAATTGAACCTTCTGAAGCTCCTGCTGATCCAGCACAAAACAAGGTTGGATATGATCCAGACAAGTTGCTCCTCTTTACCCAACCACTCCAGGTCCACGTCTTCCTATTACCAGCACTAGTTGGCGTCCTATTTGAATAAGCCGAATCATCACTGTTGAATCTCGTCGAACGTTCTAGGTTGTAAGGATCACCACCACCACCTACAGCACCTGAGGCACCCGCAAGGATACCTGTATTACTTAGTACAGACATTATTTGACATCCAGTGTTACTACCGCATGAATCTTATTAGACGCTGCTAATGCATAATCTATACGATCAACTGCTGCTGCTGTAGTACTTAGTGTTGGTGCAGTTCCACCAGCCCATTTCCAATCCGCATGGTACGCAAGGGTTCTAGATCCTGTACCATCTTGTGTAATAAAGATTGAACCTGATTGACCTGCTACTTGGTTGCTTGGTTGACCAAGTGTTCTGTTACCTGCAAGAGTTAAGCTGAAATTGTTACTAGAGTTAAAATCAACAGCAACTGTAGCTGCATCAGTCAAGGCTGTAATAGTACCTCGCTGTGCTCCTGTCCATGTCTGATCACTGGCTAAAACAGCATCACCGGCACCTTTTGCATTTAGCTGCGTCTGAATGTTAGATGTAACACCATCACTGTAATTCAATTCTGCTGTAGTGGCTGTTACTCCATCTAATAGATTCAGTTCAGTAGCAGTAGAAGTAACTCCATCTAAGATGTTTACTTCAGCTGTAGTAGCTGTTACTCCATCTAGTACTTCAACTTCTGTTGCAGTTAGTAGAGCTAAAGCCGTAGCTGCTCCTGTCTGACAACTAGATAGTGCTGTTAAATTAGCATTAGTAGCTTGTCCCGCATCTAGTTGAGTTTGAATATTTGATGTAACGCCATCGATGTAATTCAGTTCAGCTGTAGTAGCTGTTACTCCATCTAGAAGATTTAACTCAGTAGCTGTAGCTGTAACACCATCAAGGATATTCAACTCAGCAGGGGTTGATGTAACCTGAGTGGAACTATCAGCTGCAAGTACAGGTATACATCCAGACTGATTCGGAATCTTAATTGTATGATCAGCTGTTGGATCAATGATGGTTAGAACAGTTTCATACTCATTTGCTGTAAGTCCTTCAAACTTAATAGCATTAGCTGCCTCCATCGTTACAGTATCAACTACTGTGCTAGAACCTTGTACACTTAGATCACCTGTAATATATAAATTACGAAGGCCAGTCAAGTCTTTATTACCGTCTGTGATTAGAGCTTTTGAAGCGGATACAGTTCCTGCTGATACACCGTCTAATGTATTTAGTTCAGCAGTGGTAGCTGTTACGCCATCTAAAAGGTTTAACTCAGTAGTAGTAGAAGTGACTCCATCTAAAAGATTTAGTTCAGCAGTTGTAGAAGTTACGCCATCTAAAATGTTTACTTCAGCAGTGGTAGCTGTTACGCCATCTAGTACTTCAACTTCTGTTGCAGTTAGTAGAGCAATTGCTGAAGCGGCTCCTGTTTGACAACTGGATAGTGATGTTAGATCAGCGTCACTTGTTTGCTTAGCATCTAACTGTGTTTGAACATTCGAAGTAACACCATCAACATAGTTAATCTCAGTAGTTGAAGCTGTTACGCCATCAAGTAAATTAAGCTCTGTTGTTGTAACAGTTGCACCATCTAAAACTCCAATTTCACTTGATGTTAGTGCAGCTAGAGCAGATGCTCCCCCACTTTGACAACTAGATAGTGATGCTAAATCAGCACTCTGGGCTTGTACAGTTGTGCCGACTTCATCAGCAATCTCCGCCACAACAAAGGCTGTTGTTGCAACTTGCGTTGTGTTTGTCGATACAGAAGCTGTTGGAGCGGCTGGTGTTCCTGTGAATGTCGGGCTTGCTAGGTTAGCTTTTGATGCATCAGCGGTAGCTCCAGTTTCTACTAAAGATGAACTTACTTTTACCTTTAGTTTACTTGTCGTAGAATCCCATACAATTTCACCTTCCTGAATGTCAGAGACGCTATTCGATAAATTAGTTGTTGATCCTCTGGCTAGCCTTACCGGAGTCCTAGTAGTTGGTGTAGTCATGATCCGAAATCTCCTCCGTTAATGTCTTGAGAGTTTGTAACTAATGAAGCTCCTGAATCAAAGCTGCCACCATCAATGATGATTGCTCCGAGGTTGTCCCAGCTCAATGTGCCAGAACCATCTGTAACTAGTCCTTGTCCTGATGCTCCGTCAGTGGCAGGGAGTGTGAATGATAGGTTTGATGCAATTGTTGTTGGTGCTTTAATACCAAAGTAATTACTGCTATCGGCATCAGATAGTTTGACTGAACCTTGGTCATAAACAATCAAGTCACCAGTTGAATCAATCTTTAAACGTGTATCACTACCATTTATAAATGATAGCCCTCCACTACTGTCCTGCTTGATGTTATGAATATTACCATTACACTCTAGTTTGACATTGCTATAAGCAGCATTGCCGCCAGACAACTCAATTTGAGCTACCTGACTTGTTCCACTATTATCAGTGTTTTCAATCTTCAATCCACCAGCACTATTAGTCGATCGTTTGATATGTATATCAGTATCTGGTGTTGTTGACATACCAACGCCAACGCTGCCCGTTACATAACACTGTGTACCTACAGTTGAACTGCCATTGATAGTCTGGTTGCCAGTAACTGTTTCATTGCCTGAAATAGTTACGGCGCCGCTGATTGTTCCGCCACTAGATGAATACAATCCGCTGGTCAAATTGACCATGGCGTTGTTACTGTCTTTTAAGAATAAAGCGGGATCATCAGCGTTGTAATTAATTGCTATCTCCCCATATTCCATATCTACTGGATCTGGTACTTTCGCAGCTCCACCTTGGAGTACATTACTCCGTTTTAACTGTAACTTCATATGCTAAAAAGCAATTGGACCTTAGGTTAATAAACCCGTGTATTTAACTATTCTAGCGATTTACTTTGCTCCTTAATAGTTTGAATTCAGCATGACATAAGCAGTCTCGATATCATCTAAATTTAGACCAGCTGCTAATGCGTAAACAAGCTCCACTGTTGTGATTCCTAAACGTTCTATTGAAGCTATGTTTTGTGCATTATTTTCTTTTATGTCCGCTTCTAACTTCTCTTCAAAAGCTTTACGAACTTCTACCGTAGGGTAGCTGTTGGGCTCCTTTATTTTTAAGCTGTCCATAAACATAGTTGCGATTGTATGCTTGCACATCTTGAATCCCAGTCGATGCCTTCTATCTTCCCAACTTTGAACGATACCAGCTGCCTGATTTAGACCTAAGGCTAAGAAGTCAGATTCACTCATTACTGTAGGCAGTGGGTAACGTGCTTGTCTATTAGCTACTGCTCCATCAGCACCTTGTGTCTCCGGCATCCTTATCTGTGATTTACTATAGTCAGGACAACTACAGCAGTACACATCAGCTGGTTTAAGTTGATTCCCGCTAGTGAACACTTCATCCATCCATGGATCAACATCAGTATCTTTTCGATACCAACTTGGAGCACCTACTGCACCTAACTTATGATATGAAACACTGTCATACTCATCTAATACAGTCTTTGTGAAACTGTGATCAGCAATCGTGAGGTATCCATTAGCGTTTGAAGCGTATAGTGTCAAGGTTCCATCAAATGGAATTGATGTTATCTCTACTTGATTCCCTACTATCAGCAGGGAATTAATAGTGAATGGCATTACAGAAAATGCAACGGTACTTACTTCTGTTTCTACTACATCTCCTGTTAAGTACTGCTTACCAAAAAACCTTTGATACTGTTCCTTCAGGAATTTATAATTACCATTTAATGTGAAAGAAGCATTCGTCGTATCGTAAAGTTTCGGTAAAGCTGCTATGTCATACAGCGACGGTGGTAAGTCGGTTCTGTCTAGAATTTCAAATTCTTGAGAACTTCCAGTATGTTCAGCACTAACTTGAAAGTCATAAGCGTCATCTGAAAATACTTCATTACTCAGTGACTGCTCTACAAAGAAATCTTTTAGATAACCAATCTCGCCAACTAATGACTGGACGTTATTATTGTTGTTAATAACATGTGTTGTAGCAAGCACCTCGGATAACGGAACACTTACTGTCAGTGTTGTGGTGTTTTGTGGATATGATTTACCAACATATATTGCAGGCCTTTTATTAGCTGTTAATACATTTGTAATTGTCGCTTCTGTCTCTCCATCTGTTATCCGTTCATTTACCATACGCCTTAACGCACTATTAAAGCTTCCCTGGATCCATACTTCTCCATATGCCCTGTTGTCTGAATCTACATCTGGATCATTTAGAACTTCACTTATAGTCCCAAGATTTGGTGGATTTACATTCGCCCTTTTGACTACATAATGATTCCTTGTGTCAGCCCTCTTTGTCGGATATCTAAAGCTTGTAAACTTTACATCCATCTCTTCAGGAGTACCCTGATACAGCTTTGATGTAATCTCCTGAGTAACAGGATCTCCATCACTGTCAACTACTATCTTGTTGTCTGTATCCCTTTCATATAGTTTTTCCCATGAGCCTTGATAGTAATACTCTAGGCCTCGTCGCCACTTCGCCCAAGTACTATCTAAGTCGTATTTTTCAATAACACTTCTATGAACTGATGATCCATATCTTCTATCACTTGGGTATGTACCAGCAGCAGATTTCTTAGCACTTTTATTTACCCGTGTACTTACACCATTGAATGCCTTTGATTTACCAAAACCATTCTGTTTTCTAGGCATTAGTACCAGCCGCCTTGAACTCCTATCAAGGGACCATCAGTCAAATTACTTGTGGACTGACGTGCTGCCCATAGTGTCTTTCCTTTTGGTACATACAATGCACGTAGCTGAGCAGTGGATCCTGCTTGAGCAACAGGTGCAAGGATGTTGGGCATAGCTGTCCATTGAGTAACTGCTGCCACACTTGTGCCACTAGTGAATTTACCAATAAAAACACCTTCAGTCGGTCGCAAGTAGTCAGTAGAGCTAGTCAGATAAAGGTTGATCGTTGCTGCTGTAGTACTACGAGCAATTGAATAAATATCTTCAATGATTGCACCATCTGTATTTACAGCATTAACTAGCAGTGTCGCAGTGTTCGTGCCCTGAATATCAGGTGACGAAGCATGACCAATACTCGATGTATCCAGATTGACCACCTCATGCAGTACGTGGTCCACTAGTAATGGTTGTTTATTAGAGGATGTTGTTGCCATTATTTTAACCTGATAATGTTCTTAATTTAATTGAATTAGGCGACTTGAGAGCCTCCGTTTTTAGAGCCTCTTGTTGTACCCATCCCTTTTGCAATGGGAGGCTGTGGTTGGATTACCCAAGCTGATTGCTGAGATGTTTTAGGGTCAATTGCTCCAGGTGCTGCGGTAGCTGGAAGACCTACAATACCCATTGGACTTCCATTAAGTCCACGGTTTTGTGCATCCGTGACGTGGCGAAAACCTTCCATGGCATCCGCTGCCGCTATATCTTGAAACTGTTGTCCATAGGGAATAGTACTATTAAATCCAAGTCCCACTACATTTGACTGCATTAAACCTGATGGACCTGTTGCCGCTACTATTGGCGTAGTTGGCTGAACAGGGATACCATTAGGATCTTCCGCAGGAATTACATTACTAAATAAGTTGTCATTGTTTTTTGGATTCCCTGCTACTGTTCCTGGTGCTCCAGGAAGTGTACTAGGGCTCATTGCAATCTTATTAGTAGTTACTGGATTAGTTGTTGCTGAATTACGTTTTAACATTTCAACCTCTCATTGTTCGTGAACGATCGTTCAATGTTTCATTAGCAGGCATTGTGCCGCTATACATTGCCAGTTTCTTTTCTAATGCATCTGATTGAAACTCATCAGCACCAGGGTCAAAAACTTCCTGAATACCAGCTACATAAGGATTTCCATCTGCTTGTGCTTGAGCTGCTATCAGCTGTGATTCGTAATCTCGATCACTGCGAGGCATTACAATTTTTTGAGTACCTGTACTGACGGGCCGTAATCCATTCATGGTAATTAAACTTTTATTCCTATGACTATTCTACACTTAAATGTTTAACCTATTAGTAGGTTAATTATATCTAACCATTCTGGATCTGTGGCTTTTGCCAATCTTCTATAGCCTGGATCAGTATCTTTAGTGTAATTGGGAATTGTCGTAATAAATGGATCACCATCGAATCCATCATCTCCTGGCTTTAATGGGAGATTACTGTATTCAGGTGGAATGATTTTAGGAATTTCTTGAAAGAGATCATTATTATCATAAAAACTTCCACTCCTTCCGATTAAATTACTCATATCTTATCTCCACGTCTGTGATAATACTATTCGACAAGCAACGCTAGTATCTGCTGGACCAGGTACAGCCATTATGAAATCAGCACCCGCACGTTCAAATGCATACCGCCTTACTTCAGGCCTTCTGTAGTTAGGTACATATAATGTCTCTGCCATACGATCACACTCTCTCAAATAAATTTCACGAAAATAATCATCACCCTTCAGGGGATCTGATGTATTGATCGTTCGTTGAACATCTCCAGAAATAATCTCCTGCCTGGAGGGATTCAATGTTTTAGAACCGCCAGGATCGAAGTAGTCATCAGGGATTGCAGCACTTGCTTTCCATGCAATGTCACAACGTTTGATGTGGTATACAATCTCCTCGTACCAGTAATCGTCTGGAATCAAAGCCATTGCTTCTTCTAGACGTGATCTATCTCCTACAGGAACTTGTGCCCCAGAGTTAAAACCTAGATGAAAACGAATCTTCGACTTTTGATAATTGTCAAGTTCCATCTTATTAAGCCATATTGCTATAGGTTTCAGCAAGAAGAGACTCAAGAATTAGCAAATCCTGATTCGTTAGTTCGCCTGATGTTTGAATCTTCGCCAACATACGAGCTGCTGGGCTTTCCCTTTCTGCTAATGCCTTAACGCCTGCGCCGAGCGCTCCACCTGTAATCGCTCCAACCAAAGCTCCTGCCATTCTTGGTCCAGCTCTAAATCTTCTAGGCCTATAAGCACCGCCCTTTGCACCTCTTCTTAGCTTATTAATTATATTTCCTGTACTGTGAATAGGTTGACCCGCAACCAATCCACCTAATGCACCGAGAGCAGCTCCTGCACTAGCAGCTGTTTCCATTGATGGTGCAGACTCATTGTCCTGCATTAGTTTCATCAATAGAATATCTTCTACAGAAGCCATTAACTTATACCCTAATTACTATTACTATGTTAGCAATCAGGCGATAAAGATTAAATCCTCATCAATCAACTGATCCCAATTCACTCGTGGTATATTTTCAAGCTGCTTCAGGTTGGCAAAGCGTTCGCCTGATAGTGACATGCGAAGTTCGACAATCTTTTTAGCAGTTGCATAACCAACACCTGGCAGTCGTTTTTGAATCTGTTCAGCACTAGAAACGTTTAAATTCAACCTAGCATCCTCTGAGGGTACTACTGTTTTAGGTGGCTTCTCTTCAGGTTCTGGTGCAATCTGTGGAGCTGTTTCCACCTTAAGTCGTTTCCCTTTCTCTGCGTCGTAAGGAATCAACTGATCAATATTTACGTAGTTAATCGCACCAGCGGAATTACGTACCATCGCATATTCTTTGTCGTGCTTATTGATAAATTCAACAAGCTGCCCAGTATTCTTGTCTTGGAATAAATTACTCATCTTAATGTACTTTACCTACTGCTATTATAAACACAAAAAAAGCACCCAGTGTTGGGTGCCTTGATTGAAAATTAAGGTTGGATCAGGTGCCCTGACCAGCTTCAATTTTAAATGGAACGTTAACGTCATCAGCAATTGGTGCGCCTGCATCTTTGTAGAAACAGACCTCAACAATTACGTAGGCTTGATCGTCACTATCTGTGACGGTCAGTGTTGCCTCATTGGTGACGGTGATTGTAGCTTCACTTGCTTCAGTAGAGACTGTATTACCAGCCAGACCAAGGAAAGTAGTTGCATCACCAGTAGCTGCGAACACTCCTGCAGAAGTGCAGGTTTGCTTAGCTTCGGTTGTTGCATTAGCTGTTGTAAGTCCATTTACTTGGACGTACTTAGCGTTTCCACCAGTCAGGTTAACTGTGCTAATCGCAGTACGATAAACATAACTACCAGCAGGGACTTTCATCGCCTTGTCTAGCCTTGGTTTGTCGTCTCCACGCTTATCAGGAGAAAGAACATTTACTGTAAGTTCTCCAGCTGCAGCGGTGCCATCCACCAGTGCAACACCACGCATTTGATAAAACTCAATACCGGGAAGTGCGTATACTCCCTGAACTCGGTATGCATTCAGATCGGCAACATAGTTACCGGGATAGATTACGGACATTGTTAGTTACCTCCTTAATATACGAAAGAGTAACCAACGGAAATGAAGTCCTTATTAAGGAGTTCAAATCCAGCAAACAACGACCAAATCATAATGATAAAACGACTAAAGTCATCGTTATTATTCAAGAGGATCTGTGCGTTATTACCACCCACACCTACGCCAACTGCTTGAGGACCAAAGAAGATCAACTGAGCAGCACCATAATCAGCAGCACTTGCTGACTCATCGGTAACAATCAAGTTATAGGAAGTCTCAGGCAGGTTTGTTGATTCAAACCAGCGAACTCCCTCAAAAAGAAATCCGGTAGGCATCACTGGCTGTCCTGCGACAAAACCAGCTTGACCATAAGCAGGTCCCATTCCTTGATAGAAATTAGCTGAAGGAGCCAAATTAGGCTGCATCGGATCTACCATCCCAGAACCGGGGTAACGTGCGATCTCGCGGAAGTCAGAGTTCTGACGGAGATGCATCATTGCGGTTGGATCCACAATGCAGCGGTAGTAACCATCACTAAAAGTTGGGACGTTGCGCTTACGCATGTCCTTAACAACTTCAAGAAGGTCAGTTTTTACATCAAACTTACCAGATTCACCAGAAGCGTAGGTTACGCCGAGGGTTCCGCCGGAACCACCTTTGTTTTTACCACCAGGTAGATAATATCCACCTTGTGTGCTGCTTGCTTCGCCATTGGCTTCAGCTTTAAGCAGTTCATTAGCGAAGACGCGGTCGCGCCAGCGGCGGTAGTCATCAAGCAGGGTTAGTGAACCAATGCTTTGATGGAATACATTCAAATTACCTGTATCAAGCAGCAAACGCTGTGCAGTGATCAGGGTTTCACGAGCCACCTTGAATGTAGAAGGTTGTGCTGTGTCGCGAGTATCTGCAGGTCCTGTATATTCCCTCAACGTAACAAGAACTTTGTCCTTGACGATATTGCGGGCGCTAGATGTGCCTAGCGTCTGATCAGCAGTACGTTCGCGTGACTCCTTAGTGCCTGGTGCTCCCCAGAAACGGTAACGATCTAGTTGAACCGTTTGTCCGGGTTGCTTGGAAAAATCGTGTACAACCACAGGCTCTACCGCCATCTCAATGATGTAGGCAGGATGCGGGCGGTACAGTTCAGCCCCAAGGAGTTTTGGAAAATCGTTGTCAATCCACATTTTGTGGCAACTCCAAAACGAAAAGTATTAAAAATAGGCTTCGACTTGCCCATATAAACTAATAGTACTAGTTATACTGAGGCTATTTACTGTGTATACTGATTTATAGGTATAATCAAATAATGGAAGACTTTATTGATACTAATGAATGGGTGCCTGTACTCAGCCTGCCTGGATTTGAATGCTGTATTGAGTACTACGTGAACCGTGATGGTGACATTAAAACTACTAAAGGTGGCAAGGACAGACTGATGACACCAGTCACTATTAAGTCTGGCTACCAGAAAGTGACACTCCAGCAGCGTCTTGGACAGAAAGGTGAGAAGCAGGTTTATGTACACACCTTAGTCGCACTAGCGTTTCTAGGTACTCCACTTACTCCCCTTGGTAGAAAGAAGGGTTGCTCTACTGTTGATCATATCAATAAAAATAAATCTAATAACTCTATTGATAACCTTCGATGGATATCAGCAGGGGGGTTAAACTGAATCAATCTATTAAATAGTTTAAAATAGTATAAGAAATGGTATTTAAAACATGGCTGATAGTCTCTATTTTAAGGGCGAACGCACTGTCACTAAGAAAACTGGTGATAAGGTTAGTCTGATTCGCCCTAAGCGCGGGGGTGATACCCATCTATTCCCACAATGGTGGAATCTAAAAGGTAAAGTTCAATACCTTAAGACTGCTATCTTTAAATTTGAACTGAGTAACGGACAAGCTGTTCGTCTTGTTATTCCTGTTGAGAAGGAAGGTGTAGAAGTAGCTATCCGTCATGATGGTGATGGTAACTTTACGTTCCCTTCATTCAAATGTATTGAACGAATTGCTGTAGTTGCAGTAGATAGTACTTCATTGATTCATGAGTATCAATTCCCATCAATTTCTAGTGGACGAGTTCTGAAACGAACTGTCGGTTCACTACCAGCTTCTACTACTACTATTGGAACCGTTACTGTTAGCGGTCCAAACAGTGCTGAGGTTGACAATACACTGACATATACAGCGGCGGCTTCTGGTGATGCGACTGTTAGTTACAGCTGGTCAATCCCTGGCGGCGGAGCAGCTATTCAGTCTGGTAGATCAACAGCTTCAGCAACTATTAAATTCACAGCAGCAGGTTCCTGTAAACCTACCTGCATTGTTTCATCATCTGATGCTGGACTAACTGGTGAAAGTGATATTGCTGCTGACATCACAGTTACCGTTACTGCAGTTGAATCTGAAGATGACGACGAAGGCTAGAGCGTTCTTGCTATAAGCATCTTATCATCACCAACTATATCTGTGCTTGATACATATTTATTCCCTATAGTGCAGTCAACATTGTAGGGAATTCTTCTTGTGTTTCTAGCATGGAATCCTATGTAGAAAAAGTCTTTCCTTTTTAAAAACATTTCGTTAAATGGATGCTCTTCCCTATTCTTTGTATATAGACGTACGTCAAACCAACTGTCGTTATAAATGTTGCCAGTCTTTTTATTGTCAACATCTATGCTCACCATTGGATCCCACACTACTGATAGATCTCTAATGAACTCAGCAGGGTCATAACCAAGTACTGTAGTCGTATCTACTGTATAGTCCCTCGTTGCTGCTACGTAATTAGAATCATTAGACACTCCTTCTTGATCCACTTCTGCTGATATCCAACCCTCTTCTTCATAGGCTTGGTCATTACTATCAATGATGTCAACGTTGACTTTGATGAAAGTATTCTCAGCACCGAATAGTCCTACTGAATCTTTATAGTTTAAAGTGAACGGTATCACTGTAACTGTCTCCTCAGGTGCTGTCCTAATTGATGCACCTTTAGCGTAATTTAGATTCTTACTTACAGCTAGACTTTCTGGAGAGCTGCTATAGCTTCCTCCATATGTCTTCCTAATCGATCTTATCTGCTCAGTTACATCCATTTCTACAATGCAATCCTTTATTACATTGTAATCTACAGATACTCATTTACCTTGTCACTTACTTCTCGTAATGATTTAAGTGCTTTATTCTCTAAAGTCCTTACTCTGTCACGGCTCATATTAAGGATTTGACCTATGGCTGTCATTGACAAAGGTTCCAAAATCTCTTCACCAATTCCATAACGCATACCGATTACAGCAGCTTGCATCTCAGGAAGATCTGCTATTAAGCTACGAATATCTTCCTTCACACAGTCCTGCTCAAGCAGCTTGTCTGGCAACTGTGCTTCATCTTCCAACAAATCAATTAATGCTGTATCCCTGTTTTCACCTATTTTGATTTCTAAAGAAGTAGGCTGACGAGCCTTGCACATTAAATCCTTGATATCATCTACAGTTAATTCTAATTTCTCTGATAGTTGAAAGACAGTTGGCATATAACCATTAAGTTGTGACAGCTCCCTTTGTGCCTTTTTTAGTTTGTTGAGATTCTCTGTGACATGGATGGGGAGTCTTATTGCTCTAGACTTCTCTGCGATGGCTCTTGTAATTCCCTGTCGTATCCACCAATAAGCGTATGTAGAAAACTTATAGCCACGACCGGGATCAAACTTTTCAACACCACGCACCAGTCCAATTGTTCCTTCTTGGATTATGTCTAGAAGTTCCATATTGCGCTTGGTGTATTTCTTGGCAACTGATACAACTAAACGAAGGTTCGCTGTAACCATCCTCTCCTTAGCTTTAACGCCGTCACGAATCTCCCGTTTAAGTTGACGAACGGGTACTTCGCAGGCATCAGCTAATCCTTGGTTATCTAGTTGAAGCTCTTTCTTCTGCTCCTCGATTTCCATTAACCGTTGAACTTGACGACCTAGGAGGATTTCTTCGTCATGCTCTAGTAAAGATACGCGTCCGATATCACGTAAATAAGCACGTACGGAATCGCCTGATGCAGCTGGTTTTGCCATATAATTCTTCTACCTTTCTTACTAATCGTAGCAGGTATGTATTATTTTTGCAACCTTATTCTAGCCAACAACTCTTGCAAATCTAAGGCTTTCTGAAGGCTCTTCTCTAGTTCCTTCTAAAGCTTCTACTGCCATTGCTTGTGCAGCATCTTTATCAAATCCTTTTGACTTATAATTCTCAACCATACGGAAGTAATGATCAACTTTACTGTCGTATTCCGTGCCGTGATTGAGCATCTCTGCGCTCATTTGATCAGCAGCTCTTTCGGGCACACCATCAGTCTGCAGGTGCTTTGAGATAGTTTCAAAGACTTCGGGATCCTGCTTAGCTACTTCGCCAGCTTTCCTCACGATTGTACCTACTATCTATTCTTTAATTGTAGTAGATATGCCAATTTGTTTAAGTCAAGTCCTATTATGGACCTGACGGACGTACTGGTGGCGTCTAATCGGCCCAACTACCTGGCTTAACACGATTAGGCCCTTGTACACCTTGAGGTGTGTGTGGTGCGATCCCTGCGAAACTAGCAGCTTTTTTCCCTACTACCCCACCTTGACTTCTGTAGTCACGAATATATTTTTTCATATTCTCATCTGAAGCACCTGAACTACGCATATGCTCCAAATCTTTCAAACCTATGCCTCTACCACCATGCGCTGAAGCATCATGACTTTCATAATCATATCCTACGTCAGGAGTTTTGCCTCCCTTACGTTTGTTCCACCAATCACCTAAGTTCTTTCTGTGATCACTACCAGCTAATGCACCAGCTTCACTGTCTTGCATTGTAGCCCACTTAGAAGCTCTTTTACCTACTCTTCCACCACTTGCTTGGTAATCCCTCATGAAGTTTCTAATGTTCTCATCAGAACCACCTGCTTCCCGTATGTAGTCAAGATCTGCTTGACCGAATCCTTTCCCATCTCCACGCGCTGATGAATCATAAGCACCGAAGTCAAACATACCCCTATCGCGAGGTGAAGGTCTGTGCATTCCCGCAACTTTGCCAGCCCCTACTTCACGCTCAAGCGTATGGGCATCCATCTCGCCTAATTGACTTAATGCACGGCCTCCCCCTTGAGCTTCTACCACTCTTGCTATACGATCTCTTGCGAAATCCTGTGCATATTCTCGTTGTCCGTTATTTGGATTAGCCATTTTTACATTAATGTTGTTATTACTATTATAGGGGGATTGAATTAACAACCCCCACTAATAATTATCAGAGATCCTGAACGAGCATTTTTGTTTGTAGTGCTCCTTGAGGTGCTTGTGCAAGGAATTTCCATGCATCCTCAGGACGGCTATCCATCAGATAGGAAAGACCACCCCAGAAGTCATTTGACTCATTCACTTGACGACCTGGTGTAGGCATATCCATTTCAGGGCGTTGGAAGTTTGAGGGAACTTGAGTGTTCCTCTCTTGCTGCTGGATTTCAGCTGCAAACTGAGCACGGGCTTCATACTGTTGACGTGCTTGTGTTTCAGCAGCAGTCTCAGTCGGGTATGGGCCTCTAGGACCGTAGAAATCGTTGACGTAATCAGCAAGAACGTCAGGGTGAGTCAGCATCAAGTTCATTGCTGAACGCTCTTCACCTGCTGCTTCAAGCATCAGGGACTGATACTGACCACGCTGTACTTGCTCAACAAGAGCGTCTTCTACAGCACAAGCGTACTGGTTTAGAAGAACTGGTGCTTCAGCGCCGAAGTGCTGGAGAACTTCAAGACTTTGATCGCTTACCTGACTTAGATACGCGTCCCTTACCTCTGCTTGGGGCTGACCCTGCATTGGGGCCTGCTGCGTATAAGCCGGGGTTGAAACTCGGGGACTGTAGGTCTGGGCTTGCGAATACTGGACTGGTGCCGCCTGCGGTGCCGAAGCCCACGCTGCCGGTGTAGCTATCTGGGGCGTCGGTGTTTGGTAAGCCGAGGGTGACACCTGGGCTTGGGATGGGCTGCTTGTATTCAAACTGGCGCTGAGTGCCTGGAACGCCTGCTGCCATGGATTGCCCTGTTGAGCCGAAGCCTGCTGGACCTGGGCCGGTGCCTGGTAAGCCTGAGGTGTTGCTGTTTGGTAACTCTGATCCAACACCGGGGAGGCTGATTGTTGGCTCATCCCGGGTTGGACGGCCAAGCTTTGCTCTGACGCGATCGGCATCGGAGAGCTTGCTTGGACCGAGGTCATCACTGCTTGGTTTGTACCTTCCACTGTAACTTAACTCCTTACGTAAAAATTCAAGTGATCTATATAGGAATCCTGTGATATCAAGATTCGGGTCAGATGCCAGAGGTAAGTCTGGTGTCTGTGGGTGCGGTAACTGATAAAGTTGACCGAGTAATCCGATAAACGAATTTAATGATTGCTGTGTCTGTTGAACCATTCTGAAGGGATAACCGCTTAACATTGCGGCTCTCTCTTCATCAGTTTTGCCAGGGAATAGATACTTAAGTGCTTCAACAGAATCCACACCTAATTCTTGAAGGTTGCGTACGACGATACTGTTATTTAGAATATCGTCTGTACTTTCTTCAAAAACTTCACCCTCCCAGCGCCATGCAACTTTAGTGCTGCCATCTGGGATAAGTCCAACTACTCCTTGAGGAATATCTCCTGAATCAAGTGTAGCACGAATTTGTTCTTCCCTTAGATTGATGAATTTCTGATACTTCGTTAGGAACTTTTCATTATCTACTTCAAACCTTTCTTCATCACCTTCGTAGTCTTCCATTAATGGAGGAGTGGGTTCTTGTAAACCAATAATTGATGCAAATGATTTATTGAATAACTCTTCTTCATGACGTATCATCATTGCGAATAGCTTACACAAACCATAGTCAAATAACGCTCTTGCTTTCTTTTCTGCTGTTGCTGCAACACGACCATATAAAGTTTTGATCTCATAAGCAGTGGAAGCTGTACCAATATCGATATCATCAACACCACCTAGTGCTAGACGAATTTCACTTCGATACTGCTTGACGTACATATTCTGATCACCTGAAACACTATCAGGAGTTAAGTAACTAACACGATCAGTAGGTTCAAGGTTTGCAATCACCCTTGGTACTTTAATTTGTCCATCTAAACTAGAAGCACCGCCGAACGGTTGAGTGGATTTAGTGCTGCCTCTGCCTATGGCCGCAAATCCTGCCTGAGAGCTGATTGTAGGCTTAAACGATTGCTCATCCCCAGCTTCAATAATGTCCTGCTTAGGGCGGCTAGAAACAAGCGTGGGGTTGCCGAAGAACTTCATGTTCTTGCGGATATTATGCACTAGCTCATCGTGGTACAGAATCTGATTCGATAACCACTCAAATTCCCCATTTCCACTTGCTTCACCTGTACAATCCATATGATTGTAAACTTCAACTGCTGGAATGAATCCCAAACTATTTGTAAGTACTTCTGTTGAACCAGGCATCGTCATTGGTGACTGACCCATTTCATTCTCAAAATCTATCTTTTCATTTGATATAGTCTGCTCGATCCTGTCTTTATATACTTTTAGTCGAATATATTTTGTCCTACCTCCACGACCATTTACTTGAGCGAACTGATCTATTGCATTAGGCTCACGTACATTGAAACTGTATATCAGCACCACGCTTTCTAACTCACTGTTTTGATTCCGATAAGCACGGTAACTATCTTTAGGGAAATAAAGGAGTTGGTACGTGTCACCGTTTGGCCTGAAGTAAAATAAACCTTGTCCATCACATAAGAAATAATCGATGATGCTATCTAGCTTCATCTCCAACATATTATGTTCACATATGTTTCTTAGAAAATCCTTCCTTTTGCCAAAGGAATCCTGATCTGCATAGAACTCAATACCTCTACGTAACATGAACATCCGCATCTGCGCTAGATGTGATGAAATAATCATCGTATCTACTGAAAGATCGCCCCTTCTTTCTTTAGCGGCAGTAAGTAATGGTGATAGCTTACTTTGTGACATAGAGTTCATTCTTGCTTTTCCTTTTATTTAAATACTAGCCGATACTGTCAATCTTATCCATAAATTTATCATAATCTAAATCAGGTGCCTCGACAGGCTTAAGCGGATCTGGCCATACAAACTCTGGAGGCTGTCTACCAGTCCATTGATCTCCAAAAGTTTCAGTCCTACTAATGTCTGAGTGAGCACCATGATACAGGGGACGTTCATGTACCCGCTGATCTAATGCCGCCCTATCTATTACAGGGTTTGCTCTACTCGCAGCTATATACTGTTGAGCTGTGTCAGATCCACTTGTCTTGTCCATAAAGTCACCAGCAAATCTTTTTACTAATCCTAATCCAGCAGGTTTATTGCCGCTGAGTCCCGCATTAATCGTCGCGTTAGTGACATTGGCGTTGAAGTCTTTGTTGCTGTTCAAAAGATTTCTTGGGCCGCTTGTTGCTGATATACTATTAGGCCCTTTTACACCTTTAGGTGCCCATGGCGCGATGCCCGCGAAACTAGCAGCCTTTTCTCCTACTACACCACCTTTGCTTCTGTAGGAACGGATATATTTTTTCATGTTTTCATTTGAAGCACCTGAATTACGCATATGCTCCAAATCTCTAATACCTATGCCTCTACCACCATGCTTTGAAGCATCATGGCTTCCATAATCATATTTTATTTCTTTAGCTTTACCTCCCTCACGTTTGTTCCACCAATCACCCAAAAACTTTTGTGCATCACTACCAGCTAATGCACCAGCTTCACTGTCTTTCATATCGTAAATACCTGCTGCTCTCTTACCAACCTTTCCACCACTGGCTTGATAATCTCTTGCGAATTTACCGATATTTTCTTCTGACGCACCTTGCGCTCTCATATGCCTAACATCAGCTAAGCCAAACCCTTTCCCATCACCATACATTGATGCATCATGATCACCGAAGTCATACATCTTCCTTCTCCCTTCAGGACGTGGTGCTCTTCCCGGTGTTGGTGCCGGGTTTGGTGAGTTCTTAGGAATCCCACCGATTGGAACATCATCTGTGTAGGGTCTTGTGTCAATCTTGGTCATATCTAGTATTCCTACTACATAATTAAGCTATCACTATTGTAGTCTAATTGTAGACACCCTCTTCTCAGTAATCCACCCATAGTAAGTACCATTGAATCAACAGCATCATCGTGAGCTGAATGGCCAAAATTGAGTAACTCTTCTTCTAGTACATCCCACTTTCTCCATTTATTCCAAGCTACTTTACGATTCTCATATAAACCAAGCACACCCCTAAGTCTTGCTAATTTATCTCCTTTAAATCCCTTCACTGGTGAGCATGACAGGTTATACAAAGCACGATCATCGAACATGATACGTTTAAAGTCACCTTCAAATGAAGTTTGATAAGCTACTGCCTCAGGCCAAATAATGCACGGTGACATTGTTGGGAAATATTGCCCTTCATCATTTTCAGCTAATATATTCCAATCAGCTAGCATCTCACACAACGTATCCATCTTCTCGATGTTACCCATGGTTCGATTACGCCTTTGATCTATTAAATAAATCTTTCCACCCTTAATTCCACCTAATGTCATTACTGTCCAGTCGTTCTTCTCACTGAGTCCAGCACTAAGGTCAATTCCTACTCCTATGCAGTCATATTCTTCAGGTACTTCTGTTTTGCAAATCAATTCCGGCGATATTCCTACATCAGCTGTCCTTACTGCAGTATTTAGATACTGATACGCGAAAGCTACACGATCTTCTGCCTTACGTTCATTTAAATACTTCATTGACCAAAACTCAGGCCAATATGAACGTTGCCTACCTTCTTTATCAGTTAATACTGCTTTCTGGATAACTTGTCTCCAATTATTCTTTGGTACAAATAACGTAGCGTGTATATCATCAAAATGGAAACGTGTTCCAAGACAGATGGCACGTGCACCCTGGAACATAGTTGGAGCAATGACGTTCGTCCATGTATTTTCCATTTCACGTCGAATGTCTGGATTATTAATTGACCCAGCTGACTTAATCGGGTCATCAATAAGCACCAGCTGTGATCGTTTAGATGTGATTGCTCCTTTTAGACCTCCACAAGCAACTGTGAATGCTTCCTCTCCACTGGTATCGATTCCAGCGAATTCATAATCAATACTCCAGTATTCATCTGAACGCCTGATCCTTGATAGCCGAACCATCGGGAATATTTCCCTGTATTTACTGCTCGTTAATATCCCTTTGATTGTTGCTGACTTCGCTCTCGCAATATCTACCATATAGCTGATGTATAGCACTCTCAGCATTCGCTTTGCAGCTGCATGTCGGCCAATCATCCAAGCTGCAAATAAACCAAGCACGGTACTTTTGGCAGATCCACGTGGTGCCAGAATTGCTGTATTGGGACCAGCTATTCCTAATAGGCATTCACTATCTTCTCCGCTACATAACTCCGCATGCCACTCCAGCATATGCTTTGCTGGAGGTTTTCCTAGATATGTGCAGAATACTTTGAAGTCATCCCTAGCTTGTAATACTTGTTCTGAGGGTGGCTTGACGGTTACTTTCGTTGCCGTCATTAAAGCTGATCTTTTGTACGCTAATGCTACACTTGAGCCTGCCATTTAGTTATACTGATTTATACTCAGTCTAACGTTAGGATCTCCTTAAATTGGTCTTCCTCTCGGCAATTCGCTGTGCAGCCCTGTTTTTTGCTTTAGAAATTTTTTGACTTCTTTTTACCTGATTCCTTGTGATCTCATGAACAACTCCCATATCTCTAGCGTACTGCTCTGCTTCTAACTGCCTTGCATTTCCGTAACTACCTAATGACTGCATTTGAGGCATCCGTTTAGTTAATGCACTCTCAAGCCTTACAGAATTAATTGATGTTGGTACCAATTCTGGTAACTTTGGAAACTCTATTGAACTAGACATTATGTACTTGTCAACTCACTATATACTTTGGCCCAGATTGCATTAATTGAATTTTCAATCGGTTCTGCAAACTGAGGGTCGTCCTTAAAGATTGCTGTAAGTTCTCGCATTACACGATCAGCACCTGCCAAAATTAAGCCACGCTTATCTGTCGTACGATTCATACGATCGCTTGTCTCGATGTGACTACGGAGTTCTTTCTCTAATGCTGCCAAACGTGCTGCACCATTATCACCTTTGATCTCTCCACTATTAACTGCCATACGTAGATCTTGAATATCACTATGCAAAGCAGCGATCTCGCTGTTGAGAATCTCACGACGGTTCAATTTCTTGTACTTCAGTTTTACCCAACGAGCTAAGTCATTGAATGTTCCTTCGTACTTCAGGATTCCTGCATAAACCCAAATCTCAATGATTGATGGTGTGACTTCTGCAAACTCCTTAAAGTCCTCTGAATCAGCAGCAGGTAACGTATCTAACCACTTATCAACAATAGTTAGATATACCTTACTGTTTGAAGCCATTTTAGTTGTCATCAGAATGACCTCGCTAGCCTTCTACTGCTTCGTCCTTGATCCACGTACCGCTTAGCATCAAGTCTACTTTGATGACTCAGGGTGTTTCTTGTGTCATCACCTTGTGCAGTTACAAGTCTGACATTTTGATCACCTTGAGTTCCAATAGTCCTACGCTGCTCACTCCCTTCTGTTGCAAGTCTGTTGCTATCAGTAGCTCGTGTTTCTTCTCCTGTTGTGCGTAATCTGTTGGAATCAGTAGCACGTGTCTCTTCACCAGTAGTTCTGACTCCAGCTCGTTGCTCTTGTCCTGATGTGCGTAACTGATTGGTATCAGTTGCTCGCTGTTCAAATGCTCTTGTCCTTTCTAAAGCTTGAGCTGCATCACTTTGAGTACCTATAGTTGCTCTTTGTTCTTCACCTGATGTACGTAACTGATTGGTGTCTGTAGCACGTGTCTCTGCACCAGTGGTTCTAATCCCTGCACGACTCTCTTCTCCAGTAGTTCTGATTCCAGCTCGTTGCTCTTGACCTGAAGTACGCAACTGATTGGTATCAGTTGCCCGAGTTTCTAATCCTCTTACCCTTTCTAGTGCTTGAGCTGCAGCACTTTGAGTACCAATAGTTGCACGTGTTTCTTCTCCAGTAGTTCTAATCCCTGCACGACTCTCTTCTCCAGTAGTTCTAATCCCTGCACGACTCTCTTCTCCAGTAGTTCTAATCCCTGCACGACTCTCTTCACCTGAAGTACGTAACTGATTAGTGTCTGTAGCACGTGTTTCTTCGCCTGAAACTCTCATCCCTGCACGTTGCTCTTGTCCTGAAGTACGTAACTGATTCGTATCAGTTGCTCGCTGTTCTTGGCCAGTAGTTTTTATTTTATTACTATCAATTGCACGTGTTTCTGTACCAGTTGCGAGAATTCTATTGGAGTCAGTTAATCGATCTTGCTCACCTTCAGTGATTCTCTGCAATCTATTTTGCTGACCAGTTTCTCCAATAGTTGCACGATGATCTACTCCAGTTGCTTCTAACATCGCAACATCACGACCATGCTGATTACCAGCAAACTTATTTTGTAGGTCATACTGCATGCCCATTGAGCCCAGACCTTGTTCATACTGTTTCTGCATGAGTGAGTCTGTATTCCGTAGCTCCAAATCAGCACCCTGCGTCATTGTACTTTGAGCTAATTGAGTCTGCTTCTCTGCCATCTGAGTAGCTAATGTGCTATCAAATCCAGATTGAATCATATTAGCGGCAAATGTATTCTTCATTGCATTACCAGCTGCATCATTCTCTCCTGGCTGGTAATTATAGAATTGATCCATAATCCCTTGGAAGTTGAATAAGCCTTTGTCTACTGATGTCTTTCCAGTAGCTTGTCCACTATTCTTATTACCAGATGTCTGTCCAGTAGCTTGTCCACTATTCTTATTACCAGATGTCTGTCCAGTAGCTTGTCCACTATTCTTATTACCAGCGGTTGACCATGTTGATGACTGCTTACCGTAACTCGGATTAACTCCTGCGTATTTTGCCGCCGCAGGGCCTACCACTCCTCCCTTATTACTATAATTTGTAACGTACTGTTTAATGGCATTTGGAGTAAATCCTTGTGACACCAATGTATCTATATCCTGCTGACCAATCCCTTCTCCGCCTACATTATCAGGATTGAAGTCATTAAGCACATTGGATGTAGCAGAGTTTCCATAATTGGCTGCTACACCAGCATACTTAGCGGCTTTTTCACCAACAATCCCACCATCCGCACTATACGATTTAATATAATTGCTCACTTCATTCTGAGTTAACCCTTTTCCTAATAACGCATCAATATCCTTTTGTCCGATCCCCTCTCCACCTACTTGATTTGGTTTAAAGTTTTTGATTATTTCTTGATTAGCATCACTCTTAGTATTGCTATTAGATGTGGAGTTATTTATATTAGCCCAATAATTATAAATAGAATTGCTATCTGCCTGAGCTGTAGATGAATTACTTGTAGGTTGAGGAGCTTTAGCAGCTGGGGCTCGTGTAGGTTGAGGAGCTTTAGCAGCTGGGGCTCGTGTAGGTTGAGGAGCTGTAGCAGTTGGGGCTTGTGTATGTTGACTTGCATAGTCTTGTGCGGCGGGTCCTACTGTTCCACTGAAGTTACGAATGTACTCTGATATCTCATTATCACTGGCACCTTGCCCTTTTAAGTAATCAATATCAACCTTCCCCATCGCATTCTCATTTTTAGGAGCTTGAGTATTACTTCGTTCAAAATCTCTAGCTGCGTTACCTACTGTTCCCTTGAACTCACGGATATATTCAGCAATATCATAATCACTGGCACCTTGTTTTTTTAGGTGATCGATATCTTTACGGCCCATGGCATTCCCTGAATCACCATATTGCCTTGGATCAAATCCACGAAAGTCATAACGCTCACGCGGAGCCTGATGCTGTCTTGGATCAAAGTTATTGAAGTTAAATCCCATCTTCTTACTTTATTAATGCCTATCTATTCAGTTTATACGATTTTGAGGGATTAAAGTTTTACTTAGTTGATACAATCAGTTGAGTGGATATGAACTTATGTAATGCTATTGACTTTAATGCTACTTACTTTTGATGTGTCAAAACTTCCTACAATAGATACAAGTAATTACTCATATAATATGTCTCGTTTTGCTGCTGCTGGTCAAGTTGTTTCTAATGAAGCACTGAATGCATTTAACAGTGTACTTAACACTAGCCCTGACTATGCTGCTCTACAGATGGAGGCTATGAAAAATAAAGCGGCTAAGGAGATTGTATCTAATAAAGTGGAGAGTGAATTATTTAAAGATGCTATTCAGTCTATAGCTGAACGTAAATCTGATGATATACGAATCAAAAGCAACCTTGAATTGTTAGGTAAAGGTCCAAAACAGAAGATGGCTGGTAAACTAGCACTAATGGGATCCCTTATAGCTGAAGCTGCTATTAAACCAAAGAAAGTAGATTTACCTAATAACATTCCTTTTGATAGATCTGCTGATATAGCTAAAGCTCAAGCAGCGATAGATGCTTCTACTGAGAAAATAGATGCACTCAAAGCCCTAATTCTACAATCTAAAACTACTGGAGATGTACCTACTAATAACGGTACTCCTTCAACTCCTGTCTCTGTTAGTACTACTCCTTCAACTCCTGTCTCTGTTAGTACTACTCCTTCAACTCCTGTCTCTGTTAGTACTACTCCTTCAGATGGTAGTGCTATTACATCTTGGGATCAAGCATATAATCTTGCTAAAGCTACAGGAGCTAAATTCCCTCAATTAGTAGCAGCTCAATGGGCTCATGAATCTGCATATGGTACTGCTTTAGGTGGATCTCATAATTATTTTGGTATGAAATCTTTGCCAGGTCAAGGTAATAATAGCCCTACGCATGAATACTCTAATGGAAAACCATATAACACAAATGCTGACTTCTTGAATTTCAATTCAGCGAAAGATGCTTTTGAAACGCTTAACAAATGGTGGCATGATGATTATAAAAACTTCTCTGGTGTATCTCAAAATACCAATTCGGCATCTGCAGCGGCTCAACAGTTACAAGCACAGAAATATGCTACTGATCCTGGATATGCAAATGCCCTGATTCGTATCATGGGCGAGCATGGTTATTGAAACTAGGTTGAAGTTAAATCCCATCTTCTTATTTTATTAATGCCTATGTATTCACATTTTACGATTTTGTGGGAATAAAGTTTCACTTAGTTGATACAATCAGTTGAGTGGATATGAACTTATGTAATGCTATTGACTTTAATGTTACTTGCTTTTGATGTGTCAAAACTTCCTACAATAGATACAAGTAATTACTCATATAATATGTCCCGTTTTGCTGGTGCTGGTCAAGTTGTTTCTAATGAAGCACTGAATGCATTTAACAGTGTACTTAACACTAGCCCTGACTATGCTGCTCTACAGATGGAGGCTATGAAAAATAAAGCGGCTAAGGAGATTGTATCTAATAAAGTGGAGAGTGAATTATTTAAAGATGCTATTCAGTCTATAGCTGAACGTAAATCTGATGATATACGAATCAAAAGCAACCTTGAATTGTTAGGTAAAGGTCCAAAACAGAAGATGGCTGGTAAACTAGCACTAATGGGATCCCTTATAGCTGAAGCTGCTATTAAACCAAAGAAAGTAGATTTACCTAATAACATTCCTTTTGATAGATCTGCTGATATAGCTAAAGCTCAAGCAGCGATAGATGCTTCTACTGAGAAAATAGATGCACTCAAAGCCCTAATTCTACAATCTAAAACTACTGGAGATGTACCTACTAATAACGGTACTCCTTCTTTAGGTAATGTAAGTAATCTCCCTCAATCTACTGTAAGTCTGCCTACTTCATATACTCCAGATAAGGATGGTTTATATAATATTAATATTGTAGATCTTGGCAATCGCCTTAGGGATAACTTTGGTCTAACCATAGTTGAGCATCCTGCTTTTGGTGGGAATACTGGAGGCCATGCACGTGGTAGTCACCATGACTTTGACGAAGCTATAGATATCCAAGACTGGAGAGATGATGACATTGATGGTGTCAACTGGCGTACACGTACTGCAAACTTAATAGACCTGCTTCAAGGTTCGGCGCATGAAACTATAGGTCCTAATCAAGATCCTACTAACCATGGGTCTCATGGTCATGTAGGAGCATATGGTGGCAATGTTAAACTTAATCAACATCAATATGATATCCTTTTTGGTGGTAACTCAGGTGGTTTACGTGCTACCTTCGGTAATAAAATCTAATATTAAAACTAAGCAGCGAAGCTAGCACCAAGCTCACTCAACCCAGCTATAAGTAGTTTCAATCTGTCTGCTCTTTCTTTAGCAGCTTCCTTTTTATCCATATATTCCATCCGCTGTTGCCATTGGAGCTGAGCGTTTCGTTCAGAATCTCGTGCCATCTCATATCTTGCTAGACGATCTTCAGCAGCATTCCTATCTCCTGATAAGAGCTGTAACATTGTTAGTCTTTCGTTAGATTCGGTACTCTCACTTTGCGCTTTGGCAGTAGCCTGAGTAGCTAAATTACCCGGCTCCTGCTGCTTGGTAAGCAAGGTAATTTTATCAGCTAAATCTTCCCCTCGCAGAGTTTTTAATCTTTGCTCCTCTAACTTTTTTAGCACGTTCTTATAATATCCTTCTGTTTGTCCTGGTAGCCATGTTCCACCCTCCGTAAGTATATCTTCCTTAAACCTACCTTCGAGCTTGTTAGCTAACGCCTGCTTTCTGATTGCTGCTGGATCAAGTCCACCTGTACCAAATATCGCATTATTGAGTTGGGTGGTCCAATCTGCCCCTGGTGCATAAGGGTCCTTAGGATCTATTAACGAGAGATCAAGTGCAGTCCCACGTTGTATGCCTGCACCCCAATCCAACCAGTGATTATCCCTTAACTTAGCCATCAGATCAATCCCCCTTTAAGTAGCGCAAGCGCTTCTTCTAGTTTACGTTGTTCTGGAGTTTTCTTATCTCCAAATAGCCATTGCAATCCATCACTTCCCATTTTTCCAATACCTGCACCGATAGATGCTGTTAGTGGAGAGAGCACTCCAGCTCCCATGAAGGCACCAATAGTGCCACCAGTTGCCATTGCTGCTGTATCCATTGCTTTATTACCAAAGCTTTCATCACCAGTAATGATGTCAGCTACATCCATTACGTTCCCAGCAACGCTCAATCCGGGTGCCAGTCTTGAAGCACCTCTAATGAGTCCTTTACCAGCAAACCTGCCTACTGTTTTAGGCATTTTGCCTAATGTAAGAGCATTAAGAGTTTTACCTGTCTCTGCCATTACTCCCGCTTGAGTTGGTTTACCACCTAGCCATTGAAGGGCTTGACCAAATGTTATTCCTTCTACTTGTGCAAGCTTCAAGGCTAAATCATTAAGACTATGACCAATCATTTTAATGCTCCTGCTAGGGCGTTCTTAGCTTCCATTCTTGTAACACGGTTGTCCAGTTGTTGATAACCACGGACAAGCAGGGCGATCAGCTGGTTTATATCTATTCTATACATTCCTGATTCACTATCAACATAAGTTGCATCAGGCATCACATCTTTGTACTCCTGAGCAATAAACCCATAGTGCATCCTGCTCGGTTCACTTGTGAATTCATCCTTGTAGTAGAAACTTACTGGATTCAATTCTCGTAACATTAATGTCACGTCATCCAGCCTTTCTATTGAATGCTTTGTACGCTCATCGCAAGCCATTAGCAATGGAAGACCGGCACTAACAATCTTCCCTATCCCACCCCACATTCCAGCCTCCTTACTTGCTCCGGCCCTCTTCCCTGCTGCCTCCGCCTGAGCTTCCGCCATTTTCTGTGCTCCTACTACATCCCCATATGCTTTAAGAAATGCGCCTTTTGTAGAAGCTTCAATACCCCAATTTTCTATCTGCTCCCTGGCATCTAACTCATTCTGTAAACCATAGATAGCTCCAGGCTTTGGCCGTTTACCAGCTAATCCTGAATAGTTACCAGTAATACTACCAGCGGCGGCGGCATAGGGGCCAAGATTTATTTGAGTAGGTACTGGGATCTTAGTAAAATCTGGCGGCACTAATCCGAAACCAGTGTTTTGCCTTGTAGAAAAATTAGTTGCCATCACTTTATTTACTTATATATCTGTATTTTATCAATATTTTATTCTATCTTAGTCACCACGTTAGTCTTCCATTTGAAGCAGTAATTGCATCGGCTCCGGGATCTAATCTAAATGTCATTTATCCGAAAGCACCGAATCCCTCTAACGACATACCCCCGTAATCTCCGTAGCTAGGTAATCCAAGATTCATACCATCGCTAAAACTTATTCCACCACTATCACCACCACCGAAGTCCATTTTTCCAAATCCACTTATCAGACCGCCGCCGATGTCACCGGCCAGACCCCACATTGCATTGCTCCTTGCTGCATCAGCTTGTGCGGCTGCTGCCTCAAGCATCCCTTCGGCCTGTAGATCTCCTTTCTTTGCCATACCAAATGCATTTAACCCAGCATTAATAAGCCCCGCTTCAGCCTTATTTGCCCCTGTTTTCTTGTAATAATTAGCTACCTGGCTTTTAGCTAACAGATCATCGTAGTCTGGACTTCCGGGTGTTACCAATGAAGCTATAGCTGGACTGCTTATGGCGAAACTTGGCATTAGTCTGAATCCTATTTATTCTATGTTAACTGAATCATAGTAAGCTTGATTAGCAGCTTCATTGCGCCTACGTCTTTCTAATTCCATTAGATATCCAGCACCACCTCCGCTTGTCAAACCTAATACTCCACCTGCTAATGCATTCCTAATTGTCTGTTTAGGATTCAATCCCAGTCTACGTTGAATAGCAGGTGAAGCTCCTAATGTTGTTCCTGCTAAAGCAGCAGCGAACGGGATAGCAGTTGTTGTAACAGGCAGGCTTCTACCTAAGAACTGTACTTCTGGCCCGTGTATTCCATCTACTGTAGCTTTTAGAACACCACCTGGAACGAGAGTTACGTCACCGTCAGTTATATCGTAATCCATTGCTTTGTCGTACTTGAATGCTTTATATGCGTTGTACTCACCTTTAGATACATCCGGCCTTACCTTCTTAAACTCGTTCCAAGGTAATAGGCCACCAGTCCTACCGAGGATGTATTTAGCAGCGATTTCGCCTAATAGGTTTTCAGTCATTGTTGCGTCTGCTTCACTCGGCAGTACAGCTTCATAGCCGCCGGATCCACCCATAGGATTCAGCAGGCCGATCCCTGCATTAATAGCTACTCCGGTTGGTATGGATAAAGCAGCTACATGGCCTGGTGCAAAGTTCCTTTGGTTATAAATATACTCGCCAGTTCCTTTATTTTTTTCGATACCTATACCTCTCTTCCTTCGACCACTTTCCTTGTCGATTAAATTCATAGCGATCGCTATCTCTTCATCATCTACATTCACTCTTACTGGTCTACCTGTGACTTCATGTGCCACAGGACTTGCGCCATATAGTCGTGGGTTGATTTTGTTTAATGCTAACTCCTGCATTACGTTAGCTACTGCCTGTGGTGCATTTAATAGCCACCACAATTCACGGCTATGATCTTGTGTCAAATCAGCAGCGGCTGTTCCTGCTACCTGACCAGCTTTTCCTATAAAATCATCCTTTAAACCCATACCTTTTTCAATACGGACTTGTCTATGTGCAGGGTGTGATACCCCCAACATGTCACGCAATCGTCCTAGTAGGGCGTTAGTTCCTAGAGCTGCTTCAATCCTTGGTGCATCTGAATCAGCACCCGATGCTTCACGTGCTTCATAGAATACTTTCTGATGATCTGGACGACCTTCACCATAAGCCTCTGAAAGTGCATCTAAAAATCTTTCTCCCCTCTTTCCTAACATCACGCTATCAATCCTTGTTCACGCATGATCTGCTGATAGATCTCTGCTCTTAGACGTTCATAGTCTTCTGCTTGAAGTTTTTCCCATGGAGTTGTACCTCCACCCTTCGCTCTAAGGATTTGATCGCCTACAGCCATGCCAGCCATATCACCACCATAACCACCTGCAATTTCTGACATCCATAACCCAGCACCAGATCTAGCTCTAGGTCCTACTAGCCCTCTAAGTCCTACACCACCTAAGCCACCTCCAATAGCTTGAGTTGTACCTGCAATTAATTTATCTCCTACATCCCCTGGTGTAGCTAATCCGCCAACCGTACCGAAGAATACGTCAGGACCAAATTGTGCAATTAGTCCTTCTTTAGTCCAAGGTCCAGTATTATTTACTATTCTTTGTCCTGCCTTCCTGAACGTATTCCCTATTTTTCCTGTACCTTTTGTCCCCAGCGCCTTTGCTAACTTTAATATGTTCATTAAAGATCTTGACATAACTGACTCTCTAAAACACTTTAGTTTGATCCTTTTATTATTTTAGCTATATCCTTTTATAACCTTTACGCCAGACCGTTCTCTACTCCATACCAGTCATTCGTCCCATGTGAATTCGCTAGCATTGCACTCCACTCCTGTTGTTGCCTTTGAGCTTCTGGATCATTCATCAATGCAAGAGCACGTGCTCCTACAGGTCCTGCCATCCTTGTGTCAGTTGAGCTATCTAGGAAATTAGTCTCTTCAAATGAAGGAATACCCTGTGTTGTAGCTACAGGTCCAGACCCCTTTCTATCCCGCTGTGCCATGCGACCAGCCTTGATCGCCCCACTAGTGCCGAAATTAGCCATCTTTAGTACCTCAGCTCTTCTTCTTGATCTTGCCTACGATTATATTCATTGGCTAGTAACCCTAGTGTACCTAATCCAGTAGCACCTGCTGCTATATAACGTTTCTTACCTCTATGCCAAGGTGGTTGTGAACTAACACCTACTGCTGTACGAGTTGGTGGCTTATTCAGAGGTAGTGGGGTTGCTGTTTTTGTTTGCTGCTGCTTTCCGGCCACTCTATTAAGTAGACGAGAATATGCTTCATTGGCAATACCAGTAGTGGGCTTAGGGGCTACTTGCTGTTTTGGATCAGTTTGACGACGTGACCATGCATCATAGTCAAATCCTTCTGTCATATCTACAGAGTTAGGATCAATATCTAATGCTGGTGATGTAGCTATTCTCTTAGGTAGTGGACGGCTGCTAGGACCCTTAGTGAGGAAGCCAACTGACTCACCGCGTGATCTAAGTTCTTTTTTAACATCCTCAGTTAGGCTTGCATTATTTTCTTGGTAATTCCGAACTTTCTGAATATATGCCCTTTGTTCATCTGAATCTACACCTTGATGTTGAAGAAGTTCGTTTTCACCTCTATAGTAGATAGGTGCATTGCTAGGGAGTTTCAGGTTCTTTCTTGCATACGATTCTTGCTGAATACGTACATCAGTAGGGTCCATCCCACCTGCTCGCTGCCGTTTTAACTTAGGCTCACCTTCATCAGCAGTTGCGCCGATAAACGGCTTGGATGCATCAGGGTAATCTGGAATTGCTCTTAGTAACCCTTTAATGTACTTACCTGTATCTTTCATTCTTAGGTTTTCATTGATTTGACCAACTTCAGCAGTGCCTCTTGAACGATCTACAGCTTCTGGTGCAGCGAATACCAAATCCTTTGGAGATGCAGTAGTTCCTTGTGTCCTACTTTGATAAGCAGCCTTTCTAGCACTTTCATCAGCAAGCTCCAGTTGCCACAATGCATTCCTGATACTATCTTCTTCAGTGCTGCTGAATCCTAGTGAATTTAATACTTCTGATGGTCCTGGATTCTCTACATACTTAGGTCTATTAGTTAATTCGTCTCTCATGTAGAACCCTTGTCCCTTACTTGCCCTTCCTTCTAATACACCTTGGATAGCGGTATCAAATTCTGCGAATGTTCTTATATTTGCTGGTGTACTTTGTAGCGTCGGGTAAATACTAGGCTCCTTAGCTCCTAATGCTTGTAGTCTGATTGATAGATCGCTAGTTACTCGACCAATATCTACTTGAGGGTAGTTACCGAAGTTCAAACCACCGCCACGGTCTTCACCACCGGGGATTGCCTTAGTTACCCAGTCAATTGAAGACTGTGATACTGGTGCGTTAAGAGCTTGAGCTGTTGTTGGTGTATTTACACCTGAAATTGCTGTTGATGGTGATTCACTTATAGCAATTGGCTCTCCAGTTCTTGGATCTAAGTAGTATCCAGTGATTTCGTTATCAGGCAAGCCTGTATTCCAACTACTATCGCTAGCTCCTGGAATACCTTGCCATTCAGCATTACCGAAATTGGATACATCTGAATCTGGAACAATCGAGAATGGTGCTTTCGCTTTCACTTGACCAAGTCTTGATATCCTGCCGATACTACGTAATGCATCATCAGCATCGGCACCTTTTCCACCTAATGTGAACCTTGAAGCGATACTTTGGGCCTCATCAGCAGCTCTTTGATAGTTTTCCTTCGCTATTGCATCATTGAAACGGCGATTATCATTAATCACCATATCTCTCACTAGAGATCGTTCAGCACCGCGTTGTACTTTTCCATATTGAAGTGAATCGATAAGACGACGCTCTACTTCAGCTGTTTCAGGTGGCAATGCTGCGTATCCAACTTCAGCAATCTTTACTTGTAGCCTATTCAGTGCATCTTGTACACCACCTGTGCCTAAATTCTCCCGACTTCTAGCTTCATTGCGAATTAGCTTCTCCCTATCATTCATATCATCGGGTGATAGCAATCCTGCTTCAATTTTTCCTTCTCGATCAGCAGCATAACTAGAAGTTAGTCCACTGATTCCTCCAGGAGTGCGTGCATCTTTGTCGAATCCGCCCCATTGCTGGAAATCGCTCTGATCTTGGCCCCAAATCTCAGCTTCTTTGAATCTTTCTTCCAAAGAATTGGGATCTTTCATCTCACCACGGTGACGAACTCCTTCACTTTGCTTTTTCAGTGCAGAATCGGCGCTAATTCTCTTTCTATTAGTAATTTCTGCCGTTTCAGGAGTAAATTCAAGAGCCTCATTTAGAGAATTCTGTGCATATCCCTGTATATCAGTGACACCTTGCCGCTGAAAGTACTTCATCAGCATATCTATGGTCTGCTCAGGCGTATATCCTTCCTTAATACCACTTGCTGCCATGTTGGCACCACGTAGGATCAATTCAGTTTCACTTAGTTTCTTTCGATTCTTTGGTTCGTACGCCACATTATTAAATATATACTTACCACTATTGTAGATATTTTTCTGCTTCTACTTTATCCTACTGTTGCTTGAGATATTGCTTGAATGCTTGGGGATATTCGACAATCAATTCTTCGCTATTAAGTGGCCATAAAGGAACGTCTTCCGTTCCTCCGTAAACCTCGCCACTCCAGCCGGGTTTCCAGTTAACGTCTGGAGTGGAGTAACTCTCAGGAAGTACCGTTTCCCAGTCAGTTCCCCAGTCAGTCGGTTGATCCCCCTCCTGGGCTTCAAAACCATTATCCAGATTATTTAACCCTTTTTCTATAAATGCAATTGCCTGTTGTCTAGCAGTACCTTCGCCATCAATTAGATCAGTAGGAATAGCTTCTAATTTGCCGTCCGCATTCTCAGCCCAATACTTACCACTTGCATATAGAAGTCCTTTACTCTCCTCATCATCACGGAGAGCCTGTAGTCCAGTCTTTGGCTGAGACGAAGGTAGTACTGTGTCATAAAATCCAGTACTCAGGTCTACATCATTAAACCCTACTCCTGCTGGTAAATCTTCAGTATAAAAATCGGGATTTAAATCCATCGAGCTATATGGAGATCTATCATATGATGGAAGCACACTAGAATCTAGCTGAGTGTTCCATTTTATATTATCAGCTGCATCATTCTCACCTTGCTGCCAATTATAGATTTGATCTAACTTTTTTAAGCCTTTGTTTAACCCTCCATAAGCTTCAGCTAGTGTTGTTGGTAAAGACTCTGGAGTCGGTGTAGGTGGTGCTTCAGGTGTAGGTGTAGGTGTAGGTGTAAGTGGTGATGTAGGTGTAGGTGTAAGTGGCGGCAGTATAGGCGCAGGTGGTGGTGTAGGTGATGAAGTCTCTACATCGTCAGTTTTCGTCTGATATTTGGCGGAAGTCGGATCGAAGTGATCGGATAGCGCTTTTGGTATTCCAAACCAATGGTCATCTGGATTGCTAGGTGTTCTTGTTTGGCTATTCTTCTCATGTCTAGTACTGCTAAGATCTGTATTCCAATTTGTTAACGGCATTGGCGTTTGCTGCCTTCTGTCAACTTCTTGTTCATATCTAGTTATATGTCCTCCACTTTTCCAGTCTGGATGATCCGCGCCCATCACTTCGCCTGTATTTACGTCTTTAACAACAGGCATGCCGTCTATTTCAGCCATTATCACGTCTTTGCCAGATTCTAAACGGGTCATTCCCGTATGAGGGTCAAAACCATTATGTTTATACCTACGCCCCACATCATTAAGTGCCCAATCAGGTAAACCGTTCCACCACTTATCTGCCATAGCTCTACTCACTTTTTACTTGTATATCTTTATATTCTACAAATTTTATAATTCACCAGAAATAAGCACCGCTCTCACTAATTAAATCCTTTTTACCCATTACCCATAGCTGTTCCTTGCTGTACAACACCGTTATTTACATAGCACGTTTTTTTAATACCTTACGGCTTATGTAATCGTTTGAATCTGTATCACCATAAGTTAACTCTGTAACACCCCAATCACCTTTAAGTGGATTGAAGTTCTTCTTAAACATCTGTACTCTATTTAAGGCTTCTTGTATTGCATAGTTGTGGTTTGGATTTCCTTGTTTCCATTGTGCATCTGTTGAATCAATACTCGGCGATGGGCCATATTGCTCTCTTTTATACGCCGGACTTAATGATCCTAAAACCGCATCAGTGCCGGTATTCCTACTCCTTATACCGTCATATATTGCTGTATGTTCCCCTAAGGTTTTCCCAGTCGTAGTCTGTAACACAGTGCTGTATATATCAAAAAGATCATTCCCCGTATCAGCAAGTGCTACTCCTTGACCTCCCGGTATGAAACCAGCAAGCTTTGACCCAAATTTCTTTACACCTGTTTTCGCCATCTTCTTCCCAAGTGCATCCATTATCTCATCTATTACAAATTCTCTTCCTTTAGAGCCAGTAACATTTCCAGTTAATGTAGCAGCTACTCCAGGTATATTACCCGTTACTAAATCATCTTGTGTAGCGGCAGTTCTAGATACTGCTTTATCTACTACTCTTCCACCACCCCAGCCTGGTACAACAGCCTTCTGTATATCTCTTATGACTTCACCGCCTAAATTGCCCAGATCTAATGGAGCACCGCCCGGTAAAACTCCACCAATTGTATTGTCGAATGAATTATATCCACTTTTCAGTCCTTCTTTTATATTATTGAGCCAATCCATTTCACTACTACAGTTACTATCTATCTATTCTATCGGCGCCGCACAACCACACTCAGCAGCGTATTTCTCTTACCCTTTCTAAATTAATTCCCTATAGGGGGATACAGGGGGATTAAAAAAGGGGATATATAGAAAACTACGGTAGCGGGTGCGGTTTTTTGCTGACTCCAAAAACTCCTCAAAATCAGCACCCCGTTTTTCGTTAAATGGTAGGCGCACAGCCATAAGGCATAGTGGTATTTACTTAGTGGCTACGAATCACAAAAAATGCCCTATATAGGCCCAAAAATGTTAAAAAATTTTACTAATTTCACAGGGCCTTGCTCATTGCCAAAAGTCCCCCTATAGGACCCTAAAAATGCCACAGGATTTCTGACGGGTCTAATACCCTCAGTTCCCGCGAAGGCGGTCAAACAAAAAAATAAGGGGCTATAACAGTTGTTAAGCCACGCTTGTCTGCTTCGCTTGTTTGATAACTGATGTGTATTCAACAACCGTTGTTCGCGCTTGAGTACACGCGCTCACGTTTGTCACCTCGCGTTTTAACGCTCGCGTTTTAACAGCCGAACGGATTCAGTTGCTTCGCAACTTCAGTTTGCTAACGCGTGTTTCAACGCTCGTGTTTTACACTCGCTGTCTCAACCGCCTTGCGCGTGGCGTTTACAATTGTCACACATTCGTGTTACATATGTTTACCACGCGCTTAAACCTTCGTTATCATTCGTTACCTTAAACTCTTACAGGAGTTTGTAACGCTTGCTTCACGGATGTTTATACCTTAAGTAACTTTAAGTCTCTACAAATGTTACACCTCCACTGCTACGCGTATTCACGCCTACCTCACCTACCATCTCTACGATTGTAAGATGGATATAGTTATTAACTATGCCTGATTGCCCGGCTTTATATCTGCACACTACTCCACGCTTATTAACTATTGAGTTATCAATTAGTTATATCCCTTTCACACTTAACTCGTCTAAGTATATGGATCTATTCATCATTGCATTCTTTGTATATGCCATAGCACTACTGTGGCTATGGAATCCTAACCCTCCCATGGGTCCAATGGGATAATGTCGCGGGGGATATATGAGCGATTACGCGATCGCGGAACGATCATGCGGCTACGCCGTGGCGGCTGATATTTATTAAATAGAGGCTACTTAATAGAAGAGCCGTATATATAAATGAGCAGCCATATAAATCAGCAGCAATCCTAATCCTCACCACCTGTCGGTGGTTATATTTCACTGTGTTCTTTATTCAAATTCACAAGATGTTCACTGTCTCTTACGATGTATTCGCCTGTGACGATCATCAGCCTGAACGTGTAATCCGTGGCTTCACGGACTTCGTAGAAGCTGTCAAGTACTGGGCTGATTGCTCAGAAACTGAAGATAACTGTCATTTTCTATATACACCCGTTATCTCCATGGAAAAACTTCCAGAATACTCCGAAGCTATTCCCTTCTGAATACCCAATCCCTCCTCACGGAGGGTTTATTTCACTGTGTTCTTTATGAATTTAATCTCATGATAGTTCTATTCTGGGATCAAGATACTCAAAATACTGAGTATCGCGAACTTGTGGGACATGATGCGGATGGAAGGCCTATCTATGAAGCTTGCTTCTTAGGACCTGCTCACCGCTCTTATCATGAGTTCCACATTAATCACGATGATTGATGAGATTATGCCCGCTAACGCGGGCTTTATTTCACTGTGTTCTTTATGAGTTTAATCTCATGAATCGCTATCTCATCCTCATCCTCGCATGCGTAGGTTTCTACACCTCAATTCAGCTGTCTACAACAGCCATTGAGTGTACTACTGCCGAGACTCAGGTCGAGTGTGCAGTCCGTGCTGCCGAACTTGTGAGTTAACAACCATGCCCCCCTCACGGGGGGTTTATTTCACTGTGTCCTTTATCTGAGTAATCAGATGAAACTTGAGTTCGATACCTACAGCGAATGGCACGACATGTATCACGCAGCACGTGAGGCACATCGTACCTACCGCAATCTGGGATGGCAACTCAGCAAAGGTGAAGCACTCGACACAGGTCACACTGTGGAAAGCTGCGAAGAGCAGCGTCTTTGCTTCAACGCTCTGGTGTACAAGCTTAGCGCTCTGGAACCAGAACATCTTCGACCTGAAGAGTTCGGAGATTTGAGTGACTAATCCAATAATCCCCCCTCACGGGGGGTTTATTTCACTGTGTCCTTTATCTGAGTAATCAGATGAATAGCACAGTTACTGCACAAGAAACCGAGGTACTTACCGAGGTGTACTCGTTGCAGCACCCAGATACTCTGGACACCGTGAAATTCACGATCTACCTAAACTCTGGAGTTTCTTGGATTGACAACTCACTTGTGCGTGAATATGACGACTGTTACATTCGCGCAGGTGAACGTGATGAGCTTCCTGTCAACAACCAAGGGGAATGGGAAGAGTGCAACGAATGCGAAGCTGATCGCATCAATGCACGTCCTATCTACCGTTGGTTACTGATGGAAGGCTACGTTCCCGTATCTTGAGTTGAACAACCATACCCCCCTCACGGGGGGTTTATTTCACTGTGTTCTTTATCTGATTAATCAGATGAAAAATTTGATCTCCATCGAGTTTGAGCGTATCGGTCCTGTTACCGGCTACGGTCCACTCTATGAAGGACTTGGTTGCTACATTGTAGTAACTAGTGGTGATGCTGCACTTCTTGCAGATAACCTCGGCGTTAAACCCGATGGTTACCACATCTACAAAGGGTGGATTTAACCCTTAACCAGTAATCCCCCCTCACGGGGGGTTTATTTACTTGTGTTCTTAATGAGATTTATCTCATGTTTGATTGTGTAGATTTTATCTCCACAGCCCAGGCGACTTCTTTCATCTGGTCGTCCAACATAGTCGAGGCTATGGACGAGCTGATTTATGAAGGATTCCCTCCTTCAGAGATCATGTCTGCCCGATGGTTCTATGTAAGTCCTTTTGAGGATGGAGATAGTTCTTGTCTATGGGAATACTCTTTCCATATTCATGATTCCTAGATCAACACCCCCCTCACGGGGGGTTTATTTCACTGTGTTCTTTATCTGAGTAATCAGATGACCACACAAACTCTCCTCCGTAAAGTTATGCCTAATGGCTATCTTTCTACCTGGAGGTTTGCCACTACTACTGACGGACGTTTCTTCGCTGTCA
>Ga0080013_1000784_pt1 | contig 43898 bp, 55 predicted proteins | sample ETNvirenome_6_85_FD_69236 | JGI IMG/M metagenome (GOLD analysis project Ga0080013, IMG submission 69236) | Marine viral communities from the Pacific Ocean - ETNP_6_85 (SPADES assembly) (version 2) | ecosystem: Environmental > Aquatic > Marine > Oceanic | place: Pacific Ocean | collected 2013-06-19 | reverse complement strand
CAATGGATCAGACCCAAAAAGAACCTTAGTAAACCCCGATATGGAAGGTTCCGCCAAAAATGATCCCTACGAAACCCCTAATAAACCTTTGTCAACCCTAGTAAACCTCACCAATGTTTATGGGGAAAACGTGCCGTCCGAGCGTCAGATGGTCGAGGACGGGAACGGCCAAAACAGCATGGTTGTCGTTGAGCTGGTGCCGGGTTCGTCCGAGGTTCGCGTCCAGGAATTCGGCAATGCATCCGCGCCGATCAAGACGCGCCGATGGATGGTTGATGTGTTCCCGTGCGGGACGTTTGCAAAGAACAACCCCGTCGTGTTTGACGATGACGAGGAGATCTAATTAAAATCGTATTATGAAAACAACGAACAAACTCAAACCCCTCGATCCCCTGCCGATCGAATTTGACGAAGAGGCGCATACATATCGTTGGCTCCCTACCAATGAGGTCATGGGCACCTCAGTTACTAAGGTTCTATCCGTCCACAAAACAGAGCGACAGCTCGCCAACATCGAGAAGTACAAACACGTATGGGCTCCTCGTGGGCTCCATGTCCATGCATCCATTGAGCACAAACTCAAAGGTTTGCCCTTTCAGCTGGATCCCGCTTACGCCGAATGGACAGCACCACTGTTGGCGCATCCGTTCTGGTCGACCTTTGAACCAATTGCTATCGAACACCGCATGTGCGATCTGCGTCGTGGCATCGGCGGCAGCTGCGACATGTTGGGTTACGACGGATTGACCGGCAAGTTGGTTTTAGCTGATGTCAAAACCCAAGGCTCAGCCCGTTATGGCCCCTATTCCACAGATGCCCAGATGGGCGGTTATCAGAGCATGCTTCTGGACCGGCACAGATTGGTCGTGGATGAATGCCTAACGATTTGGAGCCGCCCTGGGGAAACCTTGATTGGCGATCCACAAAACCCAGAGGAATGCCTTGAGGAATGGGAGCAAACCTACGATGCATGGGAATTGTTACAGGAGGAGATCTGATATTGGTTGCATTGTCACTCCAGAACGGTTATAGTTTTATTCAAGCGGAACAGGGAGCGCTCTAACGCTTCCCCGCCCCTGGCACTGCCAGTGACCTCTACGCCCAGGCACTGCCTGGAACATTTTAATGACTTATCCTGATCCAGGCAAACATTCAGGCCAAGTATTACGCCACGAAAAACCTCCGATTCCACCAGAAATATCAGAAGGAGTTGAGGTTTCAATTGAAACCATTACCCCAGCCCAAGCAACAGAGTATCTGGCTTCAAATTTTAAGACCAATCGGGTTAAAAATTCGGGCAATATCTCTCGGTGGGCAATTGATATGAAATCAGGGCGCTGGAGACTTAGCACTGATTGCATCGCGTTTGATATAGATGGCCGTTTGATTAATGGTCAAAACAGGCTCTCAGCCGTCGAAAAAGCAAAAACACCGGCCCGGTTTTTAGTAGCGCGGAATTTTCCCACTGATGCCATTGGCGTTTTGGACCTTGGCAAAAAGCGAATGATGCACGAACGCATCACCATTGCAGGAGAGCCAATACTGTTAAAAGAATGTTCAATAATACGAAACGCCATGTCTAAATGGCCTAACAGAACGTTAGGGACTATTTATTTTTCGCAGCTGCGTCACGATCAAATAGTCGTACAAACTTATAATAATCACAAGTTATACTTAAAATTAATGGAAGCCGCTGGCTATTTAGTCAGCAAATTTCCAGGCCATTTTGTTGTGGGGGCTTTAATGATTTACGCAGAAGGAGTCGCGTTAGCAAACAGACGCCCAAATAGCGCAACATATGACCCTCTGCTGAGATCCTTGCAATTTCTGGAGATCGTTGATTCAGGAACGCTTGAGCACCTTGGACAATTCAAAAGAGATCGCGATGGCGCTGCATTACTCTTACATCAATCCTATCGTAATGCTAAGGCTAAACACAAACATTGGTCGTCTTGGGATAACTTTGCATTAACGTTGAAATTAGCAAAAAAGTTTGAGTTACAAGAAGATGCAAAATTCATAAGAGAAACATCATCCGACAGGTCCCCATTTAGTAGAGATAACATTGCAGAATATAAGTCAACCAATAAGGCATTAGTTAGCCATTTGGTGGCGGCCGATTACTTGAATCGCAAGGTGCAGGCTAAGGCTATTGACGTTATCTCGAATTTAGATGGCAGCTACTAAACGAAAATTCATGGCCGTGACCATGAAGCCTGAACTTTACGCTAAGGCTCAGGCCGCCGCAGCGGAGCGGGACTTAAGGGTCACCGCCTGGGTAAGAGAGGTTGTCGAAGAAAAGCTTCGATCCCTCCCTTAACCATTCCTTGATAATATGATTCCAGGCGGGGGAAACTCCGCCCTTCCCACAAACCCATGATTTACTCACACCTTCCCCTCCCCCTTCTCAGCACTCCTGTGCCCGAGGGAGAGCAACGCAAACAAAACGGCATGGACCGGGCTCAGTTAAACGCCAACCAGGAATGGAAAGAGACGGCACTCAAAATCATTCGCCATTACGCCAAACATTGTGAATATATTTCCGTCAACGATCTCTGGGCCGGGATGGACACCTTAGGTTTATCTACTCACGAAAATCGAGCGTCTGGTCCCATTTTTAAAAAGGCTGCCACGCTCGGTTGGATCGAGAAGACAAACACCACCATCAAAACCACCAGGGCTCAGAGGAATAGCGGTGATGTCCGTTTGTGGCGTTCTTTATTGTTCACTTCCGCCTGAGCCTGACCCGAGCTATGAAGCGATTGATTCGGCTGAAACCCGGTCATTACCTCGAATTGGATTCATACAGGAGGAATCTCTGCCACCGCATGCCATTTCGTTCGTCGCCCACGCTAGCAATCGTTGCTGGCTTTTCTCTCTTACTGGCTTTGGCTTATGGAAGTGCCCTCAAACGTTTCATTTCTGACGCGGCTGCTTATCAATCTCCTCCGCAAACGCAAGGACGTTCTAACCCTTTCCGTTGAAATTCTCATCAAAGAGCAACGCCAAACCTCTACACCCTGCCCTGATTTCATCCATGACGACTCAGAACTCGCCGACATCATCGCAGCTGAAACAGCAGCTGACACCATCACTACACTCAATCGGATCTATAACTCTCCCACCAACGGAAGATCCTGAAACGTTGATGGATCAATTGGCCATTATTCAAGGTCAGCTGAAACACCTAAACCACTGGAAAGAGCAGTTGCTTGATCAGCTGTCAGAAGCAGCGGATAACGGGTTGCTAGACGATTATCGAAATATCGATAATGCAAATCAGATCGTTTGGGATGAGTTAACGATAACCAGAGCTACCAGGACAACAAAGACTTTTAACGACGAGGTAAAACAAGAAATTAAAAACATTGAATACGAAGCCACAAGGCTTGGGCATTTCACTAAAAAAACAAAAGAATACTGGACGCTTAGGGTAGGTGTTTGATGCTGATAAAAAAGGGAAAGGTTCTTAATCCATTTAAGTCACCTGTCAAACTTCCGAAGCCAACAGGATATAAATGTCCAAATTGCGGCCATGAACATTCAAAGGTAACGTGCGGTTGGCATGATAATGTGACTAAATTTCGTCGCAGAAAATGCTACGAATGTAAGACCAATTTTAAGACAAAACAATCAATTGATCCGGTAGGAGAAGAAATTTTAGTGCCTTTACTTTCTTATGAGGAACGCACCAAATTACGCAGAGCCAGCCCTCGCCACACAAAACTAACTGTTCAGGATGTAGCTGAGATCAAATACTTATTAAAAAACAGCTCATTTTCAATGGCTGATTTGGCTTATCAATACGGGGTTGAGCGTGGATGCCTGTCGTCGATTAAGCGCGGTCAATCATGGAAAGATGTTCCTACTCCTTCGGAGTACCCATGACCTTAATCTCGTTTCGCGTCGATGGTATTCCAGCTCCGCAAGGAAGCAAAAGGAGCCTGGGGAATGGAATCATGATCGAATCTTCTAAGAAGGTTCGACCATGGCGAACAGACGTTAAAGAAGCAGCAAAGGCTGCCTATCAGGGTCCACCTATTAATCAGCCTGTTCATATAACGGTCACCTTCTGGTTTGCGCGTCCCAAATCCCATTATCGAACAGGAAGGTATTCCCATCTGCTAAAGCCAAACGCGCCCATGTGGGCAACCAGTTTTACGCAGGGGGACTTGGACAAATTACTGCGATCAACGTTTGATGCGCTGTCGTTCATGTCCGGCGGCTGCATCATTCGGGATGATTCGTTGGTTGTGTCCGTCAAGGCAACCAAAAAATATGCATGCGATCGGTTCCCTCCTGGGGCTTCCATAGGGGTGGCGCCAGTAGCTGACTAATGCTAATATGATTAGGTCCACCTGAAAAAACCCGTTTTGGGATCAACTGAAAACGAAAACAACGCGGCAGAAGTGCCGATGACATGGGAACTTCCTGTCGCCCCTGGTATCCATCCCGTCCCACGCTGGATTAAAGGTGCCACAGCAATGGCAGCCTTTCAGGCCGAGTATTACGCCACGGGCCAATCAGGCAAAAATCAGCACCATGGCTCAAAAGCCATGACCCTGTTAGACGTTACCCGCGTCTGTCAGAACGGTGCCAAATTTGGCCTCAGCCATTGCTTTACCTTTCGTGCCGTCAATCAGTCATACGCGGTTGCTCGCGTCACTGTTTTTCACGAATCAGGCGAATCGATCTTCTCGGAAATCGGCTTTAATTCTGATTTCAAAGGTGCTCGTTCGCCAGAACAGGCCCTGGGTTCAGCTAAGACTTACTACCACAAGTACATGCTTAGTGGCCTGTACGGTTTGGCTAATGATGACGATGACGATGGCGAAGGTGCCGTCAGAACTGCACCCGGGCAAGCTCAGAGGCCTGCACCCGGGCAAGCTCAGAAGCCAGTAGCCGAGCCTGTTCCTGTCGTGCCAACGCCAAAGGCTGACAATGGTTTGAACGATCAAATGAAAGCAAACGCTTTGCGGATCCTCAAACAGGCAGACGGCAAGGCTAAGGCTGCTTTCCTTGCAAAGTTCTATCCATCCAAATCAAAATTGATTTCGTCTGACGTTAATGCGTTGGAACATGCAGTCTTTTTGGATGACTTTGAGTTAGAAGCTCGTCTAGTTCATTAATCCCACTTTTTCCTCTTTTTTATCATGACCAATTCTTACGACGGCCCACAGGACAAGTTCACTCTTTTCTCCAATATCAATCATTCCAAACTTGAAGGCAAGGAAGGACAGATGTGGGCCAAGGCTGAATGGCCTATCGATCAAATCATGGCTCTAGCAAATTGGGCCGCCAATGAAGCTGAGCAAATTCAAAACAATCGAGGCCAAACTTGCGTTGTTGTTCAGCAGAAATTCCTGCCGAAAATTGCTGAAGCATCAGGCAACCAATATTTCCTTGGGATCATCAGTGATCCAAAGCCAAAAAAGGAATATCGCTTTGATCCTAATGAAGTAATCTGATGCCTAAGCAAGCATCCTTACGTTGTGAAAACTGCAAACAGTTCTATCTTCGTAAGGGTGTTTGCGCTTGGGGTATTCCTGAATCAACGGGGGCTAATTCTACTTTTGCCAGCGAATGCTCTCTTTTTACTGACAAAAATGGTTATGCCCCTTTATTAGATTGCGAAGAAGATCAACTGCCCGCCTGGTACAGACAAAAGGAACTGATTAAAGAAGACTTACAATCAAAGGATTCTAAGGGAACTGTTACTTCTGCCCCTAAAAAGAAAACCCGCAAGAAGAAACCAAAAAGTAAAACGCAACAGCTAGAATTTTTAGGCACGCATACAGTCTGATGCCAGAAATCAAGTTAAACGATTTTTTCAAGTATTACGTTGACTCGTCGGTTGAGCAGAAAGAAGCGATCCAGCTCCTCCAAAGTTCAATGCCTGAAAACTTGCTAAAAAACAGCAGCGCCTGGGTTCTGAAGTATCGAGAAACACCTGAAGCCCCACCCGCGCCTGAATGGCCGATAACAAAGGATCAATTGGCAACGATCATGCAGTGTTCTCCTACGACGCTGCCCGATTCATTGATGGATGATTACGCCCGTTGCGTCCAGAACTGCAACATGGATACCCTAGAACAGGTGTACTTCTTAGGCCAGGTCGGCCATGAATCTTGCGGCCTCCGGTATCCCATGGAAATTGCCTCAGGTGCTGCATATGAAGGCCGATCTGATCTTGGAAATACGCAACCGGGCGATGGAGTCAAATTCGCTGGAACAGGATTTATTCAGGTCACAGGCAGAGCCAATCATCAAGACTTTGCCAATTACATGGAGTCAATCGGCAAGCCTGATCCCAACATCATGGCGATCGGTAAAACTTGGTCCTGCGATCATTACCCCTGGTCAATCAGCGGTAACTGGTGGAGGAACAATGGGATGCAGGCCATGTGTAAGGCTCGCAAAGAATGCACCAATGCTCAGATTGATCAGATCGGCGCTCGCGTTAATGGCATTAACCGACCCAATGGTGCTGACGATAGGATCGCCTATACAGATCGGGCATACAGAACCCTGATTGGCGTGTGACTGTTAAATCCGCCTTCCTGGTGGCCCTATTCGTTGGCCTGTTCTTTGGATTATCGGTTCAAGATCGAGGCCCTGAGGTTCTGCCGTTTCCTGCGGGGTATGGCAGAACGCCCGTTGTTTAGTTCTGCCCTTTGACCAAGGTTCGCTCTAACCGATCGACGCGAGAATATAGCTCCTGTAATTGGATCTCTGCTCGGATGGCAGTCGTACTAGGCCGGATAAGTCCATCTTCGTCAACCAATACATTCTGGGTTGCAGCCAGCTTTTGCATCGCTGATTCCATGCCCATAACCTGAGTCACGATCCATAACAGCAACGACCCTGTAGCAGTGCCACCAGCGGCAATAAGGCTCTCCAAACGAATTGGCGACTTCTTGATCGCTTCCTCGGATTTGACTGATTCAGGGGCTTTGTTCATTTGACTGACTGTTCAGCGGCGTACAGAGCAAAAACTTGCGTTGTAATCAGAGTCAATAAATCTTGGATACGGCTGCCGTCGCATTTATCGATATGAAGAACGAAACAGGCAACCGTTGCAAAGATTAAAAGCGCAAGCTGGATCCCGATAACAACAGAAACCAGATAAAACGCTTGTTTTTTCATCCATTACATTCCAGCTGCGCTTAGGCGCTGCTCAAGAGATTCGATCTGTTCTAATGCTTCTTGCAGGGCATTAACAAGGTGAGGAATAATCTTTATTTGGTCAGCGGTTTGATAAACAGGCTGCTTGCCTGTAATGATCCAGCTACGCCTACGGGTGGTCGTTGTAGTAACACCGCCCTCTTCTACTTCCTCTTCATAGGACATCTGATCTTCGCTGGGCTCAGGTATATGAGCTTCGATGAGGGTGCCGTCATATTCGTAGAAATTACCAATTGACTCCTCGCCATCTTTCTCCCCTGTAACCGCTGGGGCTATAACTGCGCCCAATTCATGGGCGATAAATCCAGGTCGTGTTTTACCAGGATGCGTAATGAAGTTGTAGTTGACAGGACGCAGTGCTTTAATCTGCTCAATCGAACTAGGCAGATCAACAACATTTTCTTTTAGCCGGTAATCGGATGTTCCGTAAGTAATTCCGCCAGAGCCGTCAAGCTTAATCTTGTCAATCGGTACGCCGTTTTGAGCGAACGCGATCAAACCGCCGTTAGGATTTCCAATCCTATTAAGACTGATATTGGACGCTGCTGCGCCCGCGCTATAAACGGCGGCATTAATTCCGCTAGTAAGGATGCGGACAGCATTGGAATTTCCGTTAGTTACCTCCCAACCGTAAGGATTATCATCTGTAGCCGGATCTGCGGTTCCCCCGCTATTTCCACCAGGATTCGTTATCTGACCGGTCCTTATAGATCCACCAAAGTAAGAGGGTGCAGTACCTTGAACGAAAACGTTATAGGCCGAACTGCCGTCACTCGTGATATCAGTTTGAGCGGCGTACAGGGCATAAGCAGTACCACCAGGCGAAAGTTTATTCACCGCCGTGCTGCCTATCTTGATGCCGTAAGCCTCATCACAAACAGAGCTATCTCCGGCTGCTGTTGCGGTCTTTACTGCCTTAATGTCTAAGCCAATGCAGGTTGTAATATCAACGTTTTCAGCTAAATCTGAATCATAGGCATACGGAATAACCTCCATTACCGTTACACTTGCAACACCATTCTTTACAGATTGAACAGCTCTGTAAACGTTACTTCCGTTGCTGTAATAGATGCCGCTGTAGTTAATTACCGCTAAGTTTGTCCCACCTTTAGCGAAATTAATGCCTGTGCAACTGACACTTCCATTAGTTTTAAGAGAAAGTTTGGTGCTGGCTGCTAAAGATGTGCCTGTTGTATCTCCGCCAATATGAAGAGTGCTTGCAAACCAATTAGGAGCCGTCCCAGCCGCGAAGAAATTGTAGACGTTGTTTGTACCCTGTACGCCAACAACCAAATCTGAATAAACGCCATAGCTGTTGCTAACCGCAGTACCAGCCCAGGTGGCATTCCCTAACGCTGAATCAATCCTTAGGCCGTATTTGTTCTGAATGTTGGGATTTTGTACGCCAGGATCTCCGTAATAAATAGTCGAAGTTATGCAGCTAAAGTCTCCGAGAAATGTGGTCGGATCGGACTCATTGAACGTAGGAGTATCGTCAACCCGAGGATTAACATAAAAATAATCCTGGCTTGTGGTTGTCCATGGTGCTGTACTTTTGCCGTTCAGTCTCATCAAATTATTGCCGGTAAAACTTCCAGCAACAGTCATAAGATACATGTCATCAAATCTGATCGACCCCGTGGCGCTAATGGTCGTGTTGCCTGTCGTCGCGCCGGATGAACTGGTGGAAATAGTGCAGGAGATTGCATCATCAGTTATAGAAATCGCCTCGCCATCAGGAACAAGCAGGCCGCCCTTGAATTCAGTTACATCGGTCGATTCAACAACCTGGGCTCCTGCCGCAGCATCAAGGCTTAAGTAATTGCCAGAAACATCAGCGGAGGTGATATAACCTGCATCGTTCGTTAGCAAGCTAACGTTGTTCCCTGTTGCCAGATAATTGGCGTCATTATTTAACTCACTAATATCATCGCCAGGTTGGATGGCAAGATCTGCCAATGCTCCCTGCGCTGCCGTTGCCGCTCCTACGTCAGCCGCATCCAATACAACAACGCCGGTTTTTCCATTGACGCTCGTGACTGATGCACCAGCAGCCACCAGCCAGTTGGAGCCATCAAAAATCGAAAGATTGCCTGTACTGGGCTGAAACCATGGTGTTTGTTTGACTGGTGTGCCAGGGGCGGTTTCGGAGATCTTTACTCCACCTATTTGCTGGATATTTCCTGCCGAATCCTTGCAGGTCAAAAAGGCTCCCGCCTCGTTGTAATTAAGCCCCAGTTCAGAAACCTCCCCGAGCTGCGCCGGAGTTGGCCGCTTATCCTCTACTGAGGAAGACTTAAGGATTATTTCTGCGGTCATGACTATTTAGCCGAAAGGACACGGACATTTGCCGTGTCCCCAGTCTACTCAGTTCGTATTTCTTGCCGGATCGCCATAGATATAAGCGTTGAGATTGTTCTGTGCCGTTAACAGGAAATCCGCCGGGTCGGTATGGTTTTCATACCTGTCAGCTTCTAAATAAATGCCGAAGATTCCAGCTTTATCAGCTGATGATCCAGACCCGATATCGATGCAGCATCCGTTCGACAGAACCTTGGGTGTATCTAAAATTGTTTGATAAGCGGTTGGGCTCATTTTCCAGGTCGTCAGTGGGCTGCTTCCATCTGGGTATGGACGCATCTCAAACGAAACGCCCATGTAATTCTGATTGATGCAGAACAGGTCGCTGACCCATTCGCTCAGATCCCAATCGCCCTGTCCAGTTGTATTGCCAAAATCTAAATCGACAATTGGAGCAACTCGCCCGCCTAATCTCACACCGCCCCTGGATCCTTGCTCCATAAAGGAGAGCTGGCAACTCTGGCCTGAAACATCGGTCTTAAACACATAAGTGAATTGTGCTTCTCCAGGTGCTCCAACAGAAGCTGACTTAAAGTCGATGATCACGTCTGTGCCATGGCCCGCAAGACCGCCTGACGTTCCAAACACATTCAGGCCGAAGTCCCCGAGGCCAGCCGAACTCTTGACATAGTTGACAAAGTTTCGGTTTACCGTAGCGGTGTTGTAATAGTAAATGTTGGCACTTTCGCCGTAAGAGTTTGTCATTACGGTTGCAACATCAACATTCTCCCACTCAATCACCATATCCATTCCGCCAATTCCAATTCCCCCGTTAAAGCACAAATAGGTTTTAGTATTTGCGCAATCGACTTTAACCGTGCAATCTGCAAAAGTTACACCAGCCGATAGAGCATTAACACCACCGTACTGAGGGATTCTCTGAGTTGCTTTTTTAGTAATGCCAGAAGCAAGCTTAATTTGAGGCGATACGTTTCCGCCTGTTGGGACGTATCCTTGGGCACCGGCTACATCAACGCTGGCGTAACTATTCACCAACTGCAACGGTCCAACTTCAACATCTGACAGGTCGCCATGAAGAGAAATCAGAATGGATGCCCCTGTTGGAACATAGATCCTTGAGGCTTGAATCATTGCCTCAGTAATTGTTGATGCCTCTTCGCTGACTCCTGCGATGTACTGGGTGCCATCAGCTTTCGTTGCTGGGAAGCCGTAGGGAACAGAAGCCGTGCCTGTGAGAGGAGTTACGCCCTGGGGGATGACATGAATGACCTTGATCGAAATTCCTTCAAGGGGAGCTGTTACAACCCCGTTATTCTCTGCCCAATAATTGACACCAGGAGTATTGAGGAAGTTTGCCCCTGAGCTGTTGATGTCAGCATCGCTTGTGGGTCTGTTTTTGATCCCATTGGCGATGTCAGCCAGTGATGCGATTTCTCCAATACCGACTTGAGTTGTCGTGGCACCAGGAAATCCAATGATCTCGCAACCGGGAGCCAGAATCAATTTGTCAATGACTTCCAGAGTTTCAAACACCGTTGGAATTTCAATCTCAACATCGGGGTTGCCAATATCGGAGACGCTTAAAACTGTGCCAGTAGTGAGATCCTCTAAACCTCTGTTGCTTACCTGTAAACCCTCTTCATTGAATCCAGAGACGTAACATTTGCCCCCGTCTGATGCAGTGAAGTAATAGGTAAATTTATTATTAGGTGACATATCGCCTTGATACTGAGGCAACGCCCGGCTATAGGATCCAAACCCCGGCCATTCAAAGGCGTGAGAATACAGCCTGATGTTTGATGGACGACGGAACTCAACTGGTTCGGCTGGTGCGGTGATATAGCGTTCTGCTTGCGTATCCTTGGGTTTTAACGTTTGGGTGGGATTTGCAACACCTAAATTAATCAAGTAATACTTAAGCCCTTGATAATCAACGGCACTTGTTATCTGAGCTTGAACCAAGGTATCGTTAATAGAATTACCTAACGTGACGCTATCTTCATCGGGGCTTGTATCTTTATTGAATACGATAATCGGCTTTGAATTTAAGAAATAACCCTCGGGGTTAAAGTTCTCTTGCATGTGGACATAAGCCTCGTCCCAATCATCAGTATTGAAACCGCCGTAGTTGTCACGAATGGCCGTAAAGTGCTTATCATCCTTGATGACAACATCCGCTTTTCGATAATAAACAGTTGTGCTGTAAGTGGCGTTTGCTACGGTGCGTTTTGCATAACGTAATTCAACCTTGACTCCATCAACGCCGTCATCGATTAAATTAGACTTTTGGGATGCCGCAACAGATTGAATGTTGTTTGGGCTGTACTCAACCTGTCCAACCTTTTGAACTACATAATCGCGAACAGGTAGTCTTAAATTATTCGACCCAACATCTTCAGCAATAAAGCTATAACGCCTTTCATCGATTGAACGAGTGTCAACGAAACGGCGGACATAAACCCGTTTCTTGGCGATTGGTAGATAGACGTTCGGGAGCTCAGGATCTCCAGGGCTGATTTCGTTGCCGTCTTCATCCGGTGCCGTAAGTGATGCCTTCAGCTCAATTTCATCAGGATTGGCGTCTGAGAATGGAGCGGCGCTAAGAAGAGCCCTGTAATCGGGACCGCCTGGATTTTCTACCCATAGATAATTGTCCTCTTCCAATGAATACCCATCAACAACTAGCCTTTCGGGCTGGTTTGGATCTTTCTTTGATGGCACTAATGGAGTTGCCAGCGTCAGAGTCGTGGAATTATTTGGCTGATTATCGACCAAAGTGCCAAGAAAAATCTTCTTCGGCGTTGTATCCTTGACCAAAGGATTTAAGGCGGCAACAAACTTCTTAAGGGTCCAGTTTGTGTCTGAAGCTGATGAAGAGTTTTGGAATCCTTCAGCTAAACTCGAACAACCTCCAAAGTTAGAGTTGCTATTCGTTACGGTAAGTTGGCCGCCTGATTCAACTTGGTGATGAATTGCTTGACCAATACAGAAGACACTAACTTCCTGAATTACGGCATCATTAATAGCGCGAACATGATAATGACGCTTCTGAGGATTGATCCGGCTGTTATCTTGCTTAATGTCTTGGAGTTCTTCAATAGTGCCAATAGATGTCCAAGCACCAGCTTCGTATTTTTGCCAACAATCAGGATCATTCTGAAGAGATACACCCGTATATTGAGCAACAACCATGGACTTAAAGCCATCGGCCTTAGCTCCATCCGCAAAAATGCCCGACATTCCTAATGTCGAACGAATCGACATGTTGTAGATATAAGGGCTTGAACTCCTTACCGTATCTGTCGCAACCGTAGGAATTGTTGGAGTAGGTCCAACGATCACGTACTCGCTAGATCTAGCTGTGGCGTAAGTATCGCTGACACCAGCTGCCGGACCAAACGAAGAGCGAATCTTAGAATAAAAAACATCCAGCTCAGCTTCGCTGCAAAAATGATGCGTATCCAATAGATGATGGCTGGTAGTCGATCCCTTTTTATCCATGAACGTATAACCGAACATGTAGCAACCGCCGGTAACCTTGAAGATTGCGCGACGATTTGCCCCATCAGTTTGTTCAATCGCTGGCGTAGGAACAAAATCTGGTCGAATGATTGTCTTACGCAGATCTAACGAAATAAGACTGCATCCTCTAGGCAGGATGATTCCGCCATCTGTCGAGTTGAATGCTGTTAATTCGGCCAACGTCGGCTCTTTGCCGTCATCCCAAACCGGCGTTGATAAATCTCCTGGCGCATTATTTGCGATAGTTAAACCAGGCGCAAGCACAATACTGACAAGATCGCCACAAGGTGCCGGATCAAGATTTAAATAGGCATAACTGGTAATGATCCCCGCTTCGATTATTGCCCGTGAGATAGTTTTAAACGGTCTTGATTCTGCATAACCGCACTCAAGTTGTTGCAGCGAAATTCGCCGCATTTTAGATTCAAATGTCCCATCGTCCTGGCTGTTATATTCTCCCGCAACGTAGGTATCTGATCCGATATAAGGGTTGACGTAAAGGATGAACGGGGCAGTTAAAGGGTCTGAGCCGTTCCCAGGGCCTACAAAAGGTTTACCGCCGAGCTGTCTGACAGTATCCGTCAGCGCGTCGATCTGATTGCGGAAAACCTGCTGGGTGCTGTCGATGTCCCCCAATGATGCAGGTTGACCGGCTCGATTTAATTCGGTCACGCTTAGAACGACTTACGATGATTCAACCAGTCTAATCTCTCCCGTCGTAACGAATTGCGCAGTTCCGGCTACTATCTCCGTTGGTCTGAGATTGACAGCGGTTTGAGTAACTAAAATTTCCGTCGAATAATAGAGATCGCCAGCTACTAAACCGCACGTTGTCTCACAGCTTGGACGATCAATCATCCAGAACTGGGCCTCGGCCTTAGCTCCTTTTTCAGTCATCAATAGGAGTTTCATCAGCTCCAAACCGTCTGATTCGCCTTCGGGGCGGCAAGCCCGATCAATGAAAAATTCAGTCGAACCGCCACCGGTTACAAGGCTTTTGACAGAATTGCCGAACTTCTCAGCGACACTCGTAGTTTCTACAGCAGGCGCACTTAATTCTAAATTCCATTCGCGAACCTCGCAAAGCACCTCCCATAACGGCGCCGCCTTTCCTTGGTTAACTCCACGGGGCAACAGGTTGGCATTGTCATACTCCCCGGTCCCAGCCACTGGCTGTTGATACAGCGGTGGATCAGCACAAATACTTACCAATGTGACGCTATCCCTGAAATCGCTGAACTCATAATCTCCAAATTTGGCTTTGACACACTGCCAAACCGCATTGGAGTATTCCAGATGCCCATATGGCGCAATTGTTAGACCACCGCCAACGCTGTCAAACTCCACCCGGTCATCGGGGCAACCAGACAATGCAGCGCATCGGGTTGTATAGAAACTGACCTGCCCTAATTCATCGATGTGAATCCAATAATCTCTTGGTTTACAGGGCGGGATAACATCGCCGCCGGAGGAATCGCCCGTTCGGCAGTAAAACTGCGCGTCATCGCCAAACTGCCCATCAGGATATTCTTCGAGGTTTGTCTTATAAAACGCATCCTGATTCGATGTGATCTGGGTACGGTTTGGCCCCAAGAACCACTTGCTGCCGTAATAACTCGCGTATCCGTCAGGGTTAGGAGGAAAAACGGGATCGGGAACCGGCAGACAATCAACGCTGATGTGGTCGCCGTTCCAGTAGCCATCGCAAATTGAGCGGATGACATTATTGGCCGCGTCAATCGCTGACTCATTGATGAGGCATGGGCTCGGAGCTTCACGCCTTAAAAAGAGACGCCCGCCTACACCTAAAACAGCCATTAGAAACCACCAGAGGGCTTACCGGTTACCTGGAAACCAACAGAAACGCCTTGCACGTTTCCTACTGAAACAGTTTGGCTAACGCTGGTGACAAACCCGTCGCAATAAAAGCTTGTCCCATCTTTACGGTTAAAGACAAACCCTACATTCGCATTGGGCTCATCATTTTCAAAAATTGAGTTTAATAAAGCAGCCGCCGTTTGGTTGCTTGGATCATATAAAACGGTTGCTGTTCCAGAAGTTCCCCTCAGCCCTTCCACATAGGTTCGATCATAACTACCGATGGTCGTGTCCTCTAACGCATCTTTGGCAACAGAGAGAGCCCACTCGCGGCACTTTCCAACCACGTTCCCGTTGTATCGGAGCTGACCATCGCTGCCTGTTAAAACTGCCATCTAATCGTCCAGTGTTGCAACTAAGGCTACCTGTATTTTAGAGCGCCCTGGAAACAATGATTGAACGACAGGAACGCTCTCCCATCGCCAGTTGAGATAGTTTGGGATTTCTTCCTCTGGTCCGTTCATACCTTCAAAAAGGGTAGCGGGTAAGGACAGGATCCTTGCCCCGCCGTAGCTCTCATGCCAACTTTTTAAAATGGATTGGGTGCCAGCATCATCCTGCAAAAACTCCAATTTAAGAGTGGCATTAAACGCTTTGCTTCCATATAACCGCGTTGACCCGGCACCGCTGACGCTAGTAAACCGCTTGGTTGGATACTCCCCAGGCGTATAACTCCGTTGTGTTGGGCTTATGGCCGGAAAGTCGACCGTCATCAGATCTCGCCGTCGATTACCCAGTTTAAGGGATCATCCCAGCCTTCAGTTAACAGAGAAAAGCCTGCATCATTAGTTGGATAAACCGAGGCTTCTACGCTGATGTTTCCATCTGATGTATAACTCAGAGCTTGGGTTTTATAAGTCTCAGATTTTTGCGTACTTGTTTTTAAACAAAAAACTGCGTTCTGGTAACCTTCGGCTTTGCCGTTTGAAATAATTAACGAGACTTCTTGAATCGATTCTGAGACGCCATTCCATAGCAAAACGGAATACTTGCCATCAGCCAATGGAGGCCATGACGTAACGGTTCCATCAGATGCAATCGCACCATTTTGAGGCTGGTCGTAGGCAACTGATTCCATGCCTAATTTAAAGACCGCGCCAATGTCTAACGCCGCTTCCGTAGGAGTAGTTTCAAACGAAATTGAATGAGTTAGAAAACGACGTTGGCGACAGTTCCACTTACCCACATCGATTGCATGTTTTTGAGAAGTGCAATACTCCGATAAGTCAATCGTCTCCAGTGGAGCATCTTCGGGGGTCGCACTCTCACGAACAGTAACCTGACGAACGACTGGAAACAAACCATCCTGGGTGTCCCTCTTCTCCTCACGCCATTGAACTGAGACCCTAGGCAGAATCCTTTCCTGTTCGTCTGCGGTTGTATATTCAAACGTCTCTTCAATAATGTTCCCACTCGTAAACAGAGCACTTACCACCGGCAAACGATCAAAATCAGCGACAGGCTGAAGAGCAAAACGACCGTTCCTCACGATAAGATCTAATAAGTAATTCTTAGCCGTATCAGTTCCCCAACTACGGATGTTGACTTTAGAGTCAACCATACCGTCGAAGAAGTATCGGCGCTCATTACACCATTGAGCCATTTCAGCAAAACTCTGAAAATCGATTTGTCGTTCGTTTAGAATCTTGCCTGTGCCATATCTTTTGTTCGTAAACATGTCCAACAGCACTTCAGGGAAGCTGTTAGTTGAATTGATCCCTTGATCACAGTAAACGCTGAATTGCTGAAGCGATGTGATCTCGTTACTGCTTCTTATATTCATGCCTACTACTGCTAGGTCTTCATATTCAGGGATTTGATTATTAGAAGATTGAGTGTTGACGTAAACGATCTCATGTTCAGGGCTATTTGTTGTCGCTTGTAGTTCTTCGTGCATGAACTTTTCAGCAGCACGGGCGAAAGCATCGCTGAAATAGCTGCGGCTTGAAATCTCATCATCAAAGAAAAGATTAGGGCCATCGTTATCCACAATAGGATCGCCATTGACTGTCGTTAATGACGGAATGGCAAAATTATCTGCATCCCTTGCCACATTTGCTTCACCCGTAAAGATAACCGTTACTCCGCCGCTGGAAACTGTTACCCTGTTGTCTTTCTTGTAATCTAAAACATGAATAGGGATTGACGTATCATTCCTCATTTCGTAACTAGAAACGGGAGTCAGCTTTAATTCATAGGTTCCTTCCGTGCTAAATTCAAACCGCAAGTAATTATAAACCGCTGTATCCATCATTGAACGCACAGCGAAAATGAACGGAAGTTCGGTGTATTCAAGAGCGGCTGATTGCCTCCAACTAACCTTGAATCCGCTTAACCTAGTCTCTGGGGAAGTATAAATGCCATTAGTATATGAAATGTTGTCGTTTTGCATATCGGCGTCAACATCTGAGAACGTTCTTACATTTTCACCTTTAACAATTCCCCTGTAATAACAAATGCCGCTTACCTGCAAGTTAACCCTACTTTTAAGACCAACCTCCACATAACGGGTTTGACGTTCAGTGGTAAATGATCCCTCAGTTAGTCTCATTATGTGGCTATACCTTGAAGCATTAACAGATGTATTGGTGCCGCCATCTAAGAAGAATTTAGGGACAAGGTTTCCCACTAAATTATTGTCTCCAATATCCTCTGGTCCCAATGGTGGATGTAAATCAGCTTCAACCCACGTATGAATACTTCCAGCCTTCGTAACTTCAAACACGGCTGTAACTGAATTGCCACCGCCTACAGGAATGTTATTGACCTCCGAATTGAAAGGAGCTGCGGTCCGGCTAATGCAGATACCTTGCGCGGTCCCTAGCAGATATTTGTCTCCCGTAGCAATCTGATCGTCATATTGGTTCTGCCTGCTCGCGACACTGTTGGCAATGTCCGAGGTAGCGGTAAAACCGTCAGGTCCGTCGATTTGGTACTGAAACAAGCCATCAAAATCACTGTCGTTAAACAACGTATATGTAATTGTGTCTCCTACGTTTAATGCTCTTAATTCCTCAGCCGTTGGCACACCATTAACAGCATGAACGCCGCACCTCCCAAAATAGCGATAAATATCTTTTACGCGATCTGATTTGCCTTGTGTGTCTATTTCACGAGGTTGCTCATCATAGTTTTCAGTTGGTTTAACTCGAACGTTGGGACGGAATGGCATGTTATTGCCAATGAATCCACTAACCCCAAAAACGGTTTGATTGGATGGAATCGAAACATAACAAAAATCTGGTGCATACCCCGTCGCTGTTTGTGCCTGAAATACATCACTAGCTCCATCATTTTCAGCATTGCCTAAGTCACTACTTGGCAATCGTCCTGCAATATGATCAGCTGACTTTATACGATTGTCTTCTCTTGACCCGTCTACATAATATAAGCTAATCCTGGAAACATTATTATCAACTAAATCAAAATTCCTAATCAGATTATTTCCTATCGCAAATTGCTCAGGATTCGGCTTAGGCAACGTCCCCTCTCCAATAGAGAACATTGCGCGTAACAGTTGACCACCACCAATGGAATACAACTGACTCCACAAAAGGGAGGTATTAACCCTCACGCCTCCATACCAAATGCCGTCGATCTCCCGCCGATTGGCGTAGATCACTGGAATGACAGAACCCAGTTCAACAACGTTCTGAACCGTGTCAAACCCGCTGGTAGGCGCGGCTCTGTCGCCCGTAACGAACTTTTGGCCGCCTTCCTTCTTTTGGTCCGGTGGTGGCTCATTTGGCTTCGGTTTTGGCGCTAAGAGCGATGCCGCAAAACTCAATGCAATCCCGATAACTAACGGGACAAGGAAATTCAGAAAAGCCGTTGGTTCATCGCTTGGTATGTCACGGCTTGCCTTATAGCAATACAAACAAAAATCCCTGTACTGAGCCGGGGTCATTCCCGTCAGCTCCATAATCTGCCGATCCTGCGGCAGGAATACGATCTGGCGTTTTGTGATATCCATTAGCTCAGGTTAATAGAACCAGTGCTAGGTAACTCCCCTACCAACGCCGTGGTAAGTACACGCCGAGGGAGGTTTGCTTGAACTGCATCTAACGGGCTACCAAGTCTCACAGAAAGCTGAGAATTATCATGACCGATCCCCGTAATCGCGTATAACTCTTCGCTGTGCTGAGACGTTTCTTTCAACGTGTCAGGCTCTAACCAAACGGTCCGAATCTGAGCCAACCACAGATCACGTGCTGCTTGACCAAACACAGCGGCAGACAATTCATTGACGGCGAAAATCATTGTCGCTGAAATGTTGCCGCCTTCGAGGTCTAGCGTTCCACCGCTAAATCCAAACGCACCAAACATGTAATTGGTCCCCTCATACTTACGCGTTTGACCTTGAAAGAAATTTTGGTAACTGTATCCACTATCCGTTCCGTCAGGCAGCAACAACTTTAGGTAAATCCCAATCGCCAGCATTTACTTAACTCCTACTTGGCGACGAATTGCTGGTCGGTTTTTCATATCGCTAAAGACTTGGGCGCGAGCTTGTTTGGCACTAGCAGCTGAAGCCGCTGCAACCTGATCAATCGTTGCATATTCTACGTTATTGATTACCTGAGTCTGAATTAGCATTCCGCTACTATTTCTCATTATCCCCTGATTTTCAGTCGCAATTGCCTGCTGTTGTAGATAAGTATTCGTATTGTTTATTGAGCTAACGTTTTCGTTGAATGCATCATCAGAATCGTTAGTACCACTGCCGCCCAGGGCCGCACGAGCAGCAGCAAATGCCTCGTTAGGGAGAACGGTCCCTGCGGTATCTGGGACAAATAACTCAGGCCCTCTTTCTCCAACGACACTCGCTTGATTCATCGGTGGTCTGCCACCATCAGCAAAGCCTAAGCCGCTAAACGCCATTCCTACGCCTTGTTTGAGGAACATTTGTCCCAAAGTTCTTAAGACGCCCGATAACACTTCTGACAATTCCTTGGAACCGTCTATAGCGGCCATAATCCCATCAACAATGCCATTTTGAATCGTTTGCGAGATTTGATCATAAAAGACTTCAATCTGCTGTAATTTGAGCACTTCTTTTACGCGTTCAGCATTGCCTCTAATTAACTCCTCAACCAATGCTTTTTGTTCTACCCCTAACCCTTTCGTAGCGTTCTCTATATCAATCAACAACCGCTCCTCTTCGCCGCGCCCATTTAATGTTGCATCAAGGATGCGACGTTGTTCTTGTAATGGACGCAAGGTGTTACGGAATGCCTCAGCCTCAGCCTCAGCTTTATCTCTTGCTTCGATCGCCGAGGCTGACTCAATCGCAAGCAACCGTTCGGCTTGTTTTACCTGAGCGATTTTGATTTGAAGGGATTTTTCTTCGTCATATAAATCACTGGCATTAATATCAGCGATCTCCTTCGCTGTTTCGAGTTCAACCTTTGTTACCTGGATACCTTCGAGTCTTAACTTATTCCTTTTAAGTTCAGCTGTTAACGATTCGCTATTTAACGTAAATAATTTCTGCGCTAAATCAAGATCTCGCTTTAATTGAGCAGCATCAGACGGTCTTGGAGCAGATCCACCTCCACCACCGCCAGTTGGAGTTGGTGTTGGTTTGTCTGTAACTATGGGATCATAGATGTCTGCAAGTCTCTTAATTGCCTCCATATCCAAATCTGCTCCCTGGTCTGGCCGCAGATCCGTAAGTTGAATTTTTCTTTTATTCAGCCGATCGATCGAATTAGCAAGGCCATCTACCGCCGTCGAAGCGCCATCTACACCAAAAATGAAATCAATAAACTGCTCAGTCCAAGAGACCGTTTTGTTCTCCGCCTTGACCATTTCCTTTTCTAATTCCTCTATCTTTTTGTCAATTTCTGCGATCGGAGATTCCCTAAGAACTCGGTTAAATTCATTGACGGCATCAATGGTCTGATAAGTCGCGTAACCAACAGCTCCAACTGCGATTGCTGCGGCTACCCATGGCGTGGCGGCCATTGCTCCCTTCAGAGCACCTAACGCCACTGTTTGAGCATTTATCGCAACTGTTGTGGTTTTAATTGCAGCACCTGCTGCTGTAAATCCTGTAACAGCAGTCGCAGTAACTCCAGAGAATGCCGCCAATGCGGCCGCTAATTTTCCAAATAACGCAATAATTCCGGGCAGCCCAAGCAGTAACAATGCCCCTTGAAGGGCTAAAATACCTGCCGCCGCTGTTACAGCCGCAGTACCGATCGCAATTATAGGATCAGGCAATTCAATGACAGTTACTAAAAGTTTGGTTAGTGTTTCCTGCAGTGGATCAATAACAGGCAATAAACTCTCGCCTATCCTTTCCGATACTCCTTGTATTGCGTTTTGAAACTTCTGATTAACCGTGATACTCTCTGCTACAGCTTTGCTGTATTTATCTCTTAACGCAGCGGTGGCTTTGATAATTACTTCGGTAGTTAACAACCCATCCTTCGCCATTTGACGAATTTCCTTGGTGCTCCTACCAGCCTGGTTCGCTATTTCATTTAACAGTTCAGGCAATGCTTCAGAAACTGTCCTAAGTTCATCCCCTGTTAATTTCCCGCTACCTAACGCCTGGGCTAGCTGATAACTTACTGCCGCTGCTTCTGACGCACTTCGGCCTGTAACGATTAACGCTGAATTTAAGCCTTCGTAAACAGAGACAATATCGGTTAATGTTGCCCCCTGTGCTCCTAGTCTGGATCCAAGACTGAACAGAGCTTTGGAGCTATCGGCAACGCTTACTTCAAACTTTGCTGCCAACCTTTCCGCTTCTTTTTGAACCCCATTAAATTGGCTATACTCCTTTGTTAATAAGTTGATCCTTCGCTCGGCAAGTTGTAACGCACGAGCATCCCTAATAGCCTCATTAAATCCAGCACCTAATTGGATTGTGGCAAATGCTGCGCCTAAGCCTCTAACCGCTTTGGCAAATGTAGATGTTTGTCTTGCCGCAGTAGCAGAAGAAGTTCCTACCTTTTTGATATTATTGGCCGCCCTGGGCAGCGTCTTGTTTAAACGTTCGACCTCCTTCTCAAGCACATCCATGCGCTTGACGAGTTTGTCAAGCTTATTAACGCCAACAACCGCTATCTTTAGGTCAAGAGGTGCCGTAGCCATTACAGAACCAAAAACGCCAATAGCTCTATTCTATCGGCGTCGGTTTGCCTTCTTCATTTGAGCTTCTTGCTCGTCATTCATCAGACCAAAATACGTCATCCACAACCAAACCTCTGCCATGGTCATTTCCCGCCGGAGCTGACCCAACGTGAGGCCAAGCTCCTTACAGATGTGCATTTCGGCTAGAAGATTATTTTCCTTCTTTAGCTGTGCCTTTAAGGCTTTTCATGTCCAAGGGCTCAGCCTCCTCCTCGTCTTCCTCCTGAATCAGAGCCAGTAATAGCTTTTCAACTTCTGCCTTTTCAATCGCATTCTTTAGCATCGGTCCAGCGTCAGCCTGGAACATCGGCTGACCGTTGTCATCCAATGCCTTTTTGATCAGCAGTTGGATCGCAAAATCGTTTGCGTCATCTGATTTTGCCTGCCTTTGTGCAGACTGCTGTTCGGCGATCGTAAGAGGTTTCATCCAAAAGCTAAAATCCTCGCCTTTGATGTCTACTGACTTGCGAATCTTGCGGTCAGTGCCCGCAATCTTCATCAATCGTTCAATCGCTCTCATAAATTAAACCTGCTACAGAATCACAATAGCAAAAAAAAGCCCCTGAATTAACAGAGGCTTCTAATCCCGATTTGACAGATTTGTCGCTAAGGGATAGCAACGCCGATCCAGTGGGTTAGATCAAACATGTTGAACGTAACCTCGGCCTGGGTGGGATCATCAGGGTTAACACCAGTGTTGAAATCTGAGAAGGTCACAGATCCGGCGATCAGACGGGATGCTGAATCGTCAGGCAATGGTGGAGTGGCGCCGTCAGAAACCGCGTCAACATAGAGTTTGACCTTGGCACCATCCTGATTGTTCAGGTGAATGCTCTCCATCAAACGGGTTGAAATCGCTGAATCGCTTGAGGTGATGTACAGAGTCATGGTCCCTGTAATTTCTGCGTATCCAGGTTGCATCCTCTTGGTAGAGGCGTACTTTTGGCCACCGGCAGAAGCACTCACGCCACAGGGAAGAGTCGTGACGTCAAGTTGCTCACGGGAATAATCAACCGTGAACTCCCGGCATTCGCAAATCGCTTGAGGAGGATCAAACTCAATGACGACATGACCAGTACCGTCACTGCCATCGCCTGCAATTGTCACGCCGACCAACGTGATTTTGTCGCCTGCGACAGTCTCAATTACATAGCTTTGACCGGCAGTCAAACCGGTATCCAGCGTTGCTGTGCCTTCGACCGAAAACACAACTGGATCGCCAACGCGATAATCGTTGTTAGAACCAACGGTGATGTCATTATCAACCGAGCTGAAATCAGCAGCTAACAAACAAAACCGGGTTGCTGCCGGAGTGAAATAAACCGCACCAGAGCTACCCGTTAGGGTGCTAGTGGAACATGCGACAGGCATTTAGGCCACCAAATAAAGAACAACGGGGGCGTCGTCTTTGGGGGCAAAGACAAATTCAGTCTATTGCTTCAGACCAAAGCGTTAAAAGGACAGCTGATCGTAACCACGGCATAGGGCTCTGCTCCACCTAAAACAGACGTTGGACCGAGGACTTGGCCGCAACGAACTCTGACCGGGCTGTCCCATTCATACATGTTATTCATTAGCGCTATCGCTGAAACACCCATTGCCTCCAATGCTTTCATGCCCTGTCCACGATCGGCATAGCAACTGAGCTGGAGGTTTCCTCTTAACTGTTCCACCATTGACTCTGTTTGACACAGGACTGGTTCAGTCGTTGATGGATACCCGATCAGACAAATTACATAAGGAACTGGTGGTGGCGTCTCCTGAACGTTTTCATAGACAATCGTGATGCCAGGGAAGGCTGCCGCAACACGGGTTTCAATGTAGCTCCGAATTAAAGCAAGGCTGCTCATTTAACTTTTTTCAATTGTCTAGTAAAGGCTTCGTTAGCCTTTCTCTGCAAATTGTTTTCAATTGTTGTGTACCAAGCTGCCGAGCCAACTCTACCGCCTTTGCCGTATATAGGATCATAGGCCACCCTTCGTGCATAGGGTACATTGTTGGAAATATACCAGTCTGAATCCATCGTTATTTCACTCTTATTGTATTGCCTGGTAAGCGTTACCTCTCCTTTTTGTTCCCTCTCAGGCTCAACTTCACGATTAGGTGTATCCTTCCCTAAAACAAATCCTGATGCCAATCGTCCAGTATCTACTGGTGCGGCTTTGCTTAGATCGCTCTGCGTATTAAATAAGAAATTAACTAAGGCCCGATTCATCGCTTTTTCGACTTCTTCGACCACTTCTACTCCCAAAAATTCGGCGTAACTTTGTGCCATTACTGGTTCCTCGCTGTGATTTTTGATGCAATCAACTGCTTGCTTGAATATGTTGGATCAACATCAGTTACCTTCCATTTTGTTGAATCGTAAGTAATAGAATCAGAAGTGGTAGGTAAATGAGGCAAACCTGTTGCGCTATGGTCTAGCCAAACATATAAACTATAAGTCTCCCCGATACCGCCGGTTTCTGTGCGACCACGTTTTAATACGCCAGCACTGATTGCATAATCGGTAATTGTATCGACAACATCTCCAGTGGCTGGATCGTAATTCTTACCATCAGTCCGATGATAAACAATCGAAGTAGGAAATACTTCCTGAATTAATTCCACCGCAATGGGCAAAAATTCGGCATCAATATTCATTCGTTAGCCTCCCTTTTTAGCCATTGTAGGAGCCCGGTCCATATGGCCCTTGGAGAATACGTCGCAATTCAGGCACACTGATCTGCCACCGCCTCGCCAACTCTCCGATGCCACCGCACCACCAGAAGGAACTGGCGCAAATCATGTACTCACGTTCTGTTTGAGGTGGGTACGGATTGGGATCAGGGATGCTCATTTTTTCTTCTTCTTGGCTGACTTGGGTTTAGCCTTTGGTTTGGGCTTCGTTCCATATTTTGACGCCCATCTGTTAGCGATCTCCGGCTCGTTGGCGAACAGGTAACGCTTTTGTTTTTCGCTTTTAAAAGGAGCCATCAAGACCTCACGCGATTGATAATCCCACTTTGACCGTAGTTGCCGTCCAGCCAACACGACAGGACATCCACCAGCCAAGGGAACTTTTGTAACACGATAGGAGCACTAACCCCGATCTTCGTCCCTACGTCAGACGGCGCAAAATACGTCTGCTCCAAATCGCCTAATTTCTGCTTCTGTACGGCGCCACGTTGTGGAGTCGGTGTCGGCACCCCAGGGATGATCGCATTTGGATCGTTATAGAGGTTCAGCGCCAGATACGCACATGCCTCCTCTACCTGCCGTGGAATAAATCCACAGGTCGCCTGGATCCCTTTGCACATGTAGCCATTGCGAGGCCATTGCAGAGCTTGTTGCAGGTTCGCATCATCAGTCGATGGCGAACAACGCACACCAGAAAAACGCAACGCTTCTAACGCATTGGTAGAAGCCATCAAGGATTGCTGTTTCTCCGTTTCGGTTAATGCCGACCAAGCAACATCATTCAACGTATTAGCCCATATTGCATCTGCTGTTGCAACGGAAATATACGAGGTGGCGTCACTGCCGCCCAAGACAGAATTGAAGGTCATACAGGAACGCTGAACGCAAGAACCCAGCCTTCTTCCAATCGACGTTTGTGCTCCCGTTTCGCCTCATCTGTGGGGAGGTGAACGACTTTTAGAACTCCGTTTTTGTAGAAGTCCATTCGCACAAGGCCGACCATCAGATTTAGCCAGTTAGACCATTCTATTACTGCTGAAAATAATGGACAAAAAAAAGGAGGGGGTAACTAATCCCCTCCCTCTTCCCACTCTTAAACTGTACCGCCGAATGGTGAGTTGGTCACCAATTCAACAACACCGCAAAGCTGAGGAACTGAATACGCAAGGCTCCAGTTTGTAGGTTCTGCCAATTGAGCATTGGTAGGACCATCAAAAGAGCCAGCCCAGGAGATGCCTGGAATGTGCATCACGTTGTTATAAGTAACAGCCATGATGTCCTGCAAACTCAGGATGTTGCGCTCGCTTTCGATCTTCATTGCGAACTGTTGACCGGTCTTTACAGCCCCGTCATTAAACAGATACGAAACGAATTGTTGCGCCTGACCGGCAGTGCCACGAACAGGCATCTGAGAGTCAACGACAACACGAAGGCCAGCAAACCAGCCAATCTGGGTGTTGGTAACACCAACGCCACCGCCGCCCCATTGGATGTTGCCACCCGAAACGAGAGAATCAGTGGAGAAAGTCAGCATCCCGATCTGCTCCAAATACGCAGCACACAGAGGGTGCATCGCAATGGCGTTCAGATCATTGGCCCGCTCTGAAAGCAGATACTTGGCCGCAACAACGTTCTGTGCAGTCAGGTAATTCGCTTCAGTCAATGCACCGGCATCAGTGCCGGATACATCGAGGCTGTTAGTAGCAGCCAATGGACCCGCAGGACCAAGGATCCCTTGGAGCATGAATAGGAGCTTCTGCTCCATTTTCCGCGCCATGTCCGTAGACAATTGGCTACGGATTGCATTCAACGCATCCTCACCGGTTTGCACCTGTGAGAGATCGTCCATGGCGAATGCCGCGCCACGGTTAGTAATGGTGGCGTACTGCGTACTAGCAGTGGTTTTCTGGGTTGTATAGAAACCAGCGCCATTTGTGCCCCAATCGTTGGAGCTAGCCACCGTTTCCTCGGTGTAATCCAGAGGATCAAAGAAAGGAACTTCAATACGTGTTCCGATCGTGTTGCTCAAACGGCTTTCAGGCGAAAGGACACCTGATTGCACGAAAGCAGACTTCTGGAAAATTTCCTCGATCAGATATTTCTGAAACGGGGCAGAAGTTGCCAGCCTTGTCAGCGACCCAATGTCACTGGTAAAAACCGATTGGTTCGGAGAGGTTCCGGCGTTGCCTTGAAAGACGCCCATTAGAAGAAAAGGTAAGGGTTAAACAAAATGGCCACGGGCCTATTTCTTGCCTGCCTCAGCCTTAAATCTGGCCGCCAGGGCTTGTTCCTCTGGCGTACCTGATTCAAGAGCTACGGCCTGGGCAAAATTCCCCGTCAAATAGGGATTCGGAATCCCATCTGTTGACGTGGGTTGTGAACCAACTGCTCCACTTCCTCTAGCGCCGGATGCTTGGAATTGATACGCCCAGGCACTGCCTGGAGCTTTTAACCCTTCGACAAACTGATCGAGTGGCCGCTCGACGCCCCCATCGAGGCCCACAACCGATCCATCATCGCGAAGGACTAAATCATTCTTCCTAGCTTCATAAAGGTGCATTCCATTGATTGCGCCGCCTTGATTGAAGGCGCTAAGGGCTGCACTTTTAATCCGTTCTGATCGAACCTGTTCATCACGGGTTTTCAGTTCTGTTTCCAGCCCTGAAACTCGTTTTTGCAGTTCGTCATAGCTGTTCAACCGCGCCAGTTGATCTGCATCCAATGCCTGGGAGCTACCCAGTTTTGGCACACTTTTCAATTGTTGTTCTGCGGCTGTTGCACGTTCTTCAGCTAAACGCCTTTCCTCACGATATTTAGACTGTTCCGATGCGAGTTGCTGATTATGCGCTCGCAATCGTTCTAGTTCAATATCACGGGGATCATTAGGCGCGACAGCCACGGGCTGCTGAGTATTGTCGCCCACGGGGCTCAACTCGTTTGCGTCGGACATACAGGAAAATAGAGAATTGAAGACCCACAGGATCTAACCAACAATATAACCACCTCAGATTGAATTTTTAAAGGTATGACGCTGCAAGCAATTCTTTCTCGGTAACCACACCCTCTTTGATCAATCCTTCCGCTGCATCCATCAATTCCTTCGCTGTTTCCTCATCCCATGTCATCAAGGCTAATTTTCTGAGTTGCATTAGCTCTACATAATTGCTCATTAAATTCCTTCATACAATTCTTTCAGCAATTCTAACGCCCTTTTGGTCGAAAGGTTCGATGTTGCACTTTTCGGCAATGGTGCTCTAATACTGGCGTTAACGAGATCACCAGCACCTTCGGCCTGAAGCTTGTCAATGACGGTTTTCCTATTCTGCTTAAATCGCTTCCATGTTTCTGATTTCTTGACAGCCCCTGTTCGATTTAAATAGGTAAACAGGGCTTTAGATTGGAAGTCGCCTACAACTCCAATAGGAGATTGCATAACGCCAAGGGCTTCAACCAATGCCGCCCTTGAATCTAATCGCGATAACCCAAAATCTAAAATCGTTAGCTTTTCACTTTTTAGGTCATACATAATGTTGCCAGGGTGCATATCCTGATGCGATACACCCGCCAGATGAACCTTCTTACGAGCCTTCATTAAAGATTCAAACGCATTATTTGCCTGCTTATCTGTCAAACCACCAGCGTATTGAATCAATTTTTGCATCGATTCGCCAGGAGCCTTCTCCAGTAACATGTAGCCCCGGCGAACGTTCATTCCAGGGAATAATTTCGGTTTCCAATCTCCTTCATAGGCCGAACCAAGTAGACGAGGCGTAACACCTGTATCGTTTAATCTCTCCGTAATTTTTAATTCCTGTTTTGATAGCCAACCTCGTTTAACAACACCTTCGGGTGTTAGACGCGCCTCGCCAAAAGCTCCACGGCCAAGGCTATCCTTGCTATCCCAGAAGATTTCGACAGGATTAATACCTCTGATATCGGTCGCTGGTGGTCTGCTCGGTTTCGCGACAACCTTGGTATTGACAGCTTTTAATGCTTCATCAAGTTCAGCCGTACCCATTTGAGTGGAAAGCTTTGCAAGGGCTTTCTGTTCGGCTTCCTTTGCAACCTTGATGGCGGTCGCTGGAGCTGCTGGTTCTGGAGACCTTGGAGCTGACACCGGTACGCTCGTGGCCGGGATTGGTACTGACGTTGCCCGCCTTGGTGCTGACACCGGTACGCTCTTCGCCGGTACCTTCAGATCCTTTAACGGACGGAATCTGACCGTTCGAGGATTGATGTCCTTCAGTGCTCCAGTTGTGCCAGGCATATTGATAATGGTTTTCTGCATCGCTTGCATCGGCGTTTTTCCAGCATTCATCCATGCACGAAAATCAGCCGCTCGTTTTGCTCCTCCTTTCCCGCCACCAAAAAACGCAGCTTGTGTCTCGTTATTGGATTCCGCTAAATAGTCTCCATAGGTCACGCGACGCTGCCCAGGCGCGGCATTAAACTCTTTAATTTTCCGATTTAAACGTCTGCCTTTGACTTTTACTTTGCTCGCATAAAATCCTGAACTTAATGCTTCTTTTCGCTCTGAACCTGTTAGCTCGCTAATTGGAGTGCCCTTATAAGTAAACTCCTCTTTCTTTACTTGAGTTCCATAACGTACATCTTCTCGTTCGTCCTTATTAATCAATACAACCTGACAGCGACAATTAAAATGTGCAGGCCATTCTGGAAAATCACTTCGCTTATCTCTTACTTTCCCGTCCATCGGTGCGCAGATCGGGCAAACACGAGGATCTAACGCTGATACCCATTCATATCCCCATTCATCTCCTGTAACTTCATTTGCGTCCCATACCTGCTCGTGTACCTGCCGATTCATATCCTGAATACCGGTACGGGCAATAGTTCGAGCCCAGGCATTAACCTCATGCGCCACTGTGCCCTTCTCGTTGATGCGCAGACGCCGACGCCCAGGTGCTGGAACCTCACGCGCAATTTGATTCGCTATCTCCTCTGTTGACGTACCGTTCATAATCCCAGTCGCCACCTTTTGATTGATAACGCGGATGTTGGATTTGGTAAACGGTGGAGTGGTTTGTGGTTTCCTGTCTGGGCCATAGCCAAACAGCCTGGTCAAACTGGTGCCTTGCACCACCTCTGATTCCAATGCCATCCGCGTAAAGTCAGACAATGGACCGCCTAACCTCGCAGGACTTAGCCCAACCGCACGAAGTCCATTTAACGCCTCGACCTCCAATCCAGGCCCCGCTGCCACCATTTTCTGAACTACGGCTTCAGCTAAGGCATCATTAAACGGCTGAATTGCATCCTCTACTAACGGCAAATACCGTCGACGCCATTCCATATCTCGTAATAAACTTTCCTCCGGCAGCTGTCCAACAATTCGCCGAACTTCTGCCATCGCCTGAACAAAAGCAGGACTTACCTCCTCCATAATTTCAGATGCCCATCGTTCCGCCTGAAATGCTTCGCGAATGAAAATCTCTAGCTGCTTAGCATTCATGTCTAAACTTTAGGTAGCGTAAATCCTCTTAATGGCAAGCAAAATCGTTAGAACGGTCATAGGCGGTCATGCTATCGAAACGCCGGTTCAAATTCCTGACATTGATGTCCCAGTCAAAGAAACAGCTAAGCCCAAACGTGGACGTAAAAAATCAGAAAAAGTGGCCCCAGTTTCCGCTGAGGCACCTGTTAAGGCCGCCGAATCTCTCCCCGACGACCAATAACCTTATGGAGCAGGAGTTTCAATCGGAACAAAGTCCTCCTCTGTACCGTTAATTAGCTCCCCGCCTGTCAGGGCTCCTTTGGTGTCGACCACATTCGGATAGGTGTCTTCTCCTAATTTGGCCCAGCTGGTCAGATCTGGATACCATGTCTGCTCGTCATAAGCTTCGCCAACGGATTGGAAGTAACTCAGACGATCAGTGGTGCCCATTGGGCCATCCATGCCGATGAAATTGTTTAGACCACCATCCCAATGCAGTAGCTCCTGATAATTCGTCAGACCATTACCTCTGCCGATTGCGAAATCATCGCCGGGATCGTTAGCCGCCAGGTTGGTTGCATTGACAGTCAAAATACCAACCAATTGCGGGGCGGCTCCTGGCTGTCCTTTGAAGTACTTCAGATGGTTATTTGATGTGGTGTACTCAAACTGAAGGCGGTCACCATCGTTGATGGGCGCCCAGGTGTTAATCCCTTGGGAGGCATAGCCCGTGTTGTTTGACGCGATATAGAGAGCTTGGTTGGTGCCACCTCTACGGATCATCAAAACATTATTTCCACTGGCGAATAGGCACTGATACTTATTATCGGCATATTGCGGATAGCCGACCAGCGTAATGCCAAGAGTCCAATCTTTTGACCAATCCAAATAACCAGCAGCTGTATTTCCTGCTGTAAAGTTGATGTAATCATCAGAACCAGCAAAAGCGATATAAGAAGAAGCCTGAACGCCACTGGGCAGAGTCGAAAGGCGTTGTAATGCAAGACTACGGAAATCGCCAAAGGCTGCCTCTGGAATCGCCCATACCCTTTCAGAAATCTCCGTTTCGGCGCTAACGGAAGGATCTGCAACAAACTCCCAGGATCCGCCAGCACCAATAACGGTTGCTCTTAGTTTCGTATCGTCGTAATCCAGCTCACCAATCGCCTGAGGATTGGCTAGAAGCAGGCCGGGAACAACCTCAGACATTGACTGAGCAAAAAAGGCGTCATAAATAGCCTGAGCATCAGGAACGATGTTCAGCCCCGAGACCGGCTCATCATTCTGATACAAATAAATATCGCTGTTATAGATAAGACCAATATGGATTCCCATATGGCCATCCAAAATTCCACCACGTTTAGTGAATTTTCTGACATAAGAAATGTTCCTTCCAGCAACTCTGGCATTACCTGTTATCTGGTGGAATACTTCGGTGAATGACATTGGAAGTTGAAAGGAACAGGTACTGCCAGTTTAACCGGGTTACTTTTTCTTCTTACGGCTGCCCTGAGCACTGGATTTATTGCCGGAATAGGATCTCTTTCCGGCAGCCTTCTCCGTACCTTTGCTCTCATCCCTTCGAGATTTGAGGCTTTGGCTCTTTTTACCGTTACGAGCCCCGAGGGATTCGTCCAGGCGTGAGTTATAGCCTTGTTTCTTGCGAGCAGCCATTGGTCAAAAGGAGAATGATCCCTTGCATTCTATTTGGGCAGATTTTTTGGTTTTAGCCTCATCAGCAAACCAAGCGCCATCTGAAGAACTGAATTACTCTTCCATTTGGGGTTCATGCCGATAATTTCTGACGCAGCAGTTACCACGATCCAGAAAACGGGGTTTGAAAGGATGTCCATAGCAAACAGAGAACTGCTAATAAATTAGCGCAAGTTTATTTAAGGTAATTTTTCCTTGATTTCCCTGCGCATCTGTTGACGTTCTACATCGCCAACAGAATCAACCATATTGCGATCTTCTTCAGCAGGCGAATAATCTTCCGGTAAAAGGCCCATCGCTTGATCCTTTTCGTTCTCGACCTTTTCGATCTCTTCATTAATGTCAACACTTGGCAGAACCTCTCCCTCCTTGAGCATTTGCAGGAGAAGTTCCTGTGATATCGCACCGTTCATCCACATTTGGAGGTAAGAATTGGTCTGATTACCGTCTAACTGCTGCAGATCAAAGTCACGACTAATTTGAACCAGAGGACTTTCAATGCCAACATATTCAGCCGCGTAATCGAACGCTAATTGGAGACTGGATTCAAGATTCTTAGAAACAATTGACAATAATGAATCAGAATCGGTACGGCTTAATCTCTTACTCGCTGCGGTTTCGCTTCCCATTTTCTGGGAGAACAAGGTAGAAATACCAAGGCTACTCATCTGCTCTTCCAATTGCGTAATAAACGACTGCTGCGCCTCGAATGCTGATGAAGCAGGTTCAACGTAAAACGCATCGCCATCAGGCGGAATCAATATGGCCTTGTTAACAGATAAACCAATGGTACTTTCAGTGTCCGTCCAGCCTTTCAGCACCAATACCGGCTGACTGGCGACGTGAAGACTATGGCTTAAATCTGCACTACGTTGGGTATGAAGAATGTTCAAATGCGCGATAGGCAGAAGCGGTGGCTTGCTGATCAGTTCACCGATTTTGTTTGAATAAGTAATTGCGAGGGGGATTGTATCCAGGCTGGTTGTACCTTCGGCATACCTTACCCACCCACCTGAATCCTCTTCGGTGTTATTACGATCTAATGGACGTCCATTATCGCTATTGAAACGTCTACGGTAAATGCAATACTTCCCTTTCTCTAATACCCGGATTTGACGCAGAATGCGATCACCAAAAGCACCCTCAGCTTCAGAGACTAACTCGTTAATACGAATTTGAGAGATTGGTTGGCTAGGATATATCTCGTTTAACCGCCTAAATCCAAGGATTTGTTTGGCATCAATATGGATGAAATAAGGACGTAAGTTTAGTTCACGTTCAGCCTGTAAGTTCGGAATATCGCCAGCATTGGGATAATCAACCAAAGTAGCGGCATGACCGAAAAGCAATGAGCTAATAACGACTCTGCGAGCATAGGTATCTAAATCTGCCCCCAGGCCGTCAACGTTCTCCTTCCATTCCTCCCAATAGGGATCCACCTCAGCATCTTGTTCGCGAGAGGTTAGCTGGATTTGTTTACGCAGAATGAGGGATGCCGCTTGCTCTGCAATACGAACGGTAAACGGAGACATGACGGCGTGATACACCCGCCTCAAATGAGCCTCTGGATCCTCACGCGGCTCTTGCGGTAACAGGATTTCATAATGGTCACGCAGATATTGCGTACCGCCTATAACGGCTTCAATAGCGTTCCAGTCACGGCTCATCTCCAATACCGGACCAGAAATCCATGCCGGATCGTTTCCTACAACGTCATATTCCAGGTTTTCGGGTTCCAAGGAGGACTGCGACTCAGGCAGATCCAGAACGCCAGGGACCGGATATGGGACCAAATTCTGATCTTCGTAATAGGAGCTGGTCATTTATTGCGCGTGAACTTTAAAGGTCATTCTATTCTGCAATGACTATGGTAAATGAGAAAGGAGCATGGATGCCGCACAATGCAGGCTGACCGTTACCGCTTGGCGTCAGAGTTCAATTTGGCGGTTTTTGAGAGATTGGTCGCCAAGATTGAAGACGCGAAGGAGTTAAGACGGTTAGCCATAAGAATGCATGCCACCATATTGCATCAACAAAAGGTATATGAATCCATGATTAACGGAAGGCGGTAAGGGATTTTCAGGGGGTAGGTAAATTAGCCAGCCATCGCGATCGCGATCAGCTTGGACTTACGAGCTTTTTGCTTAAGACCGAATTGATTACGGATCTCTTTGCAGGTGAACTGTTCCATGGAAAGAGCGATATCGAGCAATGGATTAATTGCTGGTGGCGCTGGTGGAGTTGGAAGCGACCAATCAACGGTGCCGATCCATTTAGCATGCCAATCGCGGATTAACGTCGCGATGGTAATGGCTGAAGTCGTTGTTACGACAGCGATCTCTCGAACCTCGGTTGCTACTTCTACCCAATCGATACGGGACCAAATGGAACTAATACCATCAGCGATTAGGAGAAATAACGGTAGGCCGTATATGAACCAGAGGCGCCCGGTGAACTTGCCAGCGGCGTAAGTCCAACGGATTGCTGTTGCCAACTTATCCAGCGCCATCAGAAGAACAGCGACGGATAGTAATTCAGTAACAAGCTCGATGCCTGCTACTAAAGGAGTGAGTGCAGTAAACATGATTTAGAGGGCGGAAATAATTTGCCCCGCGAGCCATCGGTTCCAGGCTCAAGCGGGACATTAAAGCCCCCTGAAAATCTGTGTCGTTGCGGGAATTAATTTTCGAGTTCTGCGCCGGAGCGTCTCGCGAATCCGGTTATCCACCCAGGCCGTTGGATCATCTCCAATCTGAATACTGGGAATTGGGAACGCGTCGTTTCCGACCTAACTATAATATCATTAAATCGACGTTTGCGCGGCGCGGGGGTTCAGCTATCCAGGTGACATTTACGTCAAACGCGTTCAGAAAGTTCTCGCGATTCGTGAATGTGATCAAACGTTTCGCCGATATCCTCTAGTGCAAGTTGGTAAAGTTTATAATACTCTCCAGCTGCTGGTATTTTTAATGCCTTATGTGCTAACTGGGTTAAGATCCTTCTTGCAGCATCTAATCCTTGGGTTGAATCTTTTGCCATCTCAATAACTTGGCTAATTTCATCATAACCCGGCAGCCTTATACTCTCCAACGATTTTATTGTTGGCGGCTTGGATATGTGTACGGTAGGAAGGATGGGGATACGACCGTTCATTTGTTTAGGTGACATTTAACGAAGTAAACTCTCAACAACTATCGGCAAACAAAGTGAGCTTAATATAGCGATAACAACCACCTGTGCCATCCGTTGTTCTAAGACGTTAATTCTCTGGAACATTTCACGCTCGTTATGACGCATTTGTGCCTGTTCGGCAATAATATCGTCGAGCATGTAAGTGAATCGTTCTGCGTTCGACATGAGAGATAGATGAGAAATAAGCCGTTAATAAATTGAAGCCATACGGCTTTTGCCCGATCCTACTTTATAGCTCCTAATTGCTGCATATCTATAAATCGCATATCCCATCGCGTCGCCTGCATGGCTCAGATCTTCGACACCAGTTCCTCCTTTTAAAGGTCGCCCAGAATCATCATACGAATGCTGTTCCAATGTTCTGATCAGGTTCGTACACTTGTTACTGACACGAAGCCGTCCTTGTTCTATCAAACTATTGACGGCATTAATCCTATCAGCGATCAAAGGATTGGTGGTCTGAACTTTGACCTGATGTCCTTCCCGCTTTAAGATCCCCAAATCGGATTCCTGGGCCGCAGCTGTAGACCGTTGCCTTGATGCTGCATCAGGAATTAAGACCAGCTGACCACGGCGGAAATGTTCAGGATACATTTCTTTTAAACCTACAGCTATCTGCTGCGTATCTCTGAACACAGCTTCATTGAAAAAGTGAAACTCATCACCGCGCCGGATCATATGTTGTGTTAAACAACATCCAACATTGAGATCAATCCCGATGTGAACAGTGTCGGTATTTGTGGCAACAGCATCAGTGTAATGCTGACTCCGATCAAATTCAGGATATAACGCACAACTTGCGAGGTTAGTAAATTCTCCTCGGAGATAAGCTGCAATTAATTGTTTAGGGTAATTCCTTTCAAGGCTCGGTATAAAATCCTCAGGCAGGTAAGGGTTATCCTGCGTTTGAACGCGAATCAACCGCTTATCAGGGCCATCGTTTTCAACGAAGGATCTGAAGCAAAATTTGTATCCTTCAGGTGTGGATGCAATAGCAAGTTGGTTAAACTCACCGGCCCGCATCCTTGCCAATAACATCTCACTAGCCTTTTGCGCTGTTTCTACTGGTGATGTATCCGCTTCATCCCATACCGCAGCGGAAATGTTCTGACCACGAATTCGCTGGTAATTCTCTGCAGACATACAAAGGATGTTGACCTGCCCGGTGGGTAGCATCAACGTATATTCAGGCGTTGGACTGGCTCTGAAACTGTATTCAATGTTCCACTGATCAAAGGCGTTATCCAAAGCTGGCATTAATACCTGTCTAACCATGACAAATGTTGGCTCACAGGCCATCATTGTGGTTCCAGGGTTCCTTAGACCAAGGAAGATTAGTTTTGCTGCCAAGGCCCAGGACTTCCCCGAGCCAAATCCTCCAATGTAAGAAAGCATTCTATGTTCTTCATCTTCGAGAAATTCCCTCTGCGCTGGTAAACAATCTTTTAGAATTTGTTCGCGCAATGTCTGTTCGGCGACGGGATTATTTTCACCGATAGAAGGAACAGGTTTCTCTAAGACTGAGCCAGCATTACACAGATTTAGGATACTCATAAAGGAGGACAATTACTAGCGGCATTCTCAATTAAGGCGTTAAAGGATTCTCTACGAATTGCGGCCCTAAGTTGCTTTTCTTTAGAATCCACTAAATGCATACTTGAGACAAACGTACATTTCCTAACTCCTCCTTCCTCTAGGCATACTTCATACATATGGCCGTCATCGACAGATCGTAATTCAAGTGGCATCAGGAACAAAGCTGGGTGAGTTTGGCTGCCGTATTAACAGCTCCTAAGGCAATGTTGAGATTGCCAGAACGCCGGGCCTCCATTTGTATGGTAGACAGTTGGGCTAATAAATCCGCAAGCATTTGTGGCCGATCAATTTCAAAATCAGCTTTTAACTTCTTACGTGCCCGTTCGAGATAGAGATCAGCCTGGCGATCTTTTAGTCCCCATTTTTCCGCGCACATTTGGAGTACGTCAGATCGCCTACCACCATTGGCTATGAGCCTGGCGACGCGATTAACTCTTTGTTCAACTTCGGCTTGATAGTCTTCAGAAGCGGGCATTTTAATTCAATCCTAAAGAGAGAGTAGCGTCGGAATTTTTAGGGCCGACATATTTAAAGGAAGCGGTAAGTCTGTCAGTTGTGAAAGATTTACGAAGGACTTGAGCACCATTGCGTCCAGGTTTTTTGCCTCTAGCTCTGGCGTTAGGGTTAAGTTTAGGTTTACGGGTCATTTTCCAGAGGGGGGATTTAGCGCGATAGGCAACCATTGCGGGGTTAGCAGTAACGGAGGTGTAATTTCTGCCGAGGAAGCCGTGGAAAGCGGAGGCAACGTAATTAGAGAGGCTATTACCGATACCTACGCCTTGAAAATCAGGGAGGCAAACGGTGCGATGTTCTTTCCACATGGTGCCAGTGGGATGCATGAGGTGAAGGACGGCAGTGAAAGCTACGGGGCGATTGTTGTAGAAGGCGGCGAAACATTTTGCACCTTTATGGATATTATGGCTTAGATAATGATATTTGGAGAAAGTATTCCAGAGGTTGCGGTGTACGGGTTTAACAGAGAGAGCGATTTGGGGTCGTTGAAGACAATCTCGCGCAAATTTAGCGGTGGAAGGATCCCATACCCAATCAGGTTGAAGCCATTCTAGGATATCGTAATGGCAAGAGATTGCGACGAATTGTTGATTACGGCGTCTTACTGCTTTAGCGATAGCGGCTGAGCCTATTTTAGCGATTTGTCTATCTACTACGGAAGTAAATTCATCAAAGCAGAGGATATCGGGATGTTCAGCTAAGCCACGTGCGATGTTGACGCGGAATTGTTCTCCATTGGATAGGACGTGGAAAGGCCGTAACCAGGAGGGAGGAGAGCAGAACCCGACGGAAGATAATAGAGAGGTTATCTCTTTAATCGAGAGGTTATTGGGGAAGTTATCAACGATGGATCTATTTTTGTCCCAGTGGTAGGAGGAGGAAAGAGCGTCGGGAAATAGCTCTTGAGCGAGGGTGGATTTACCGCAACCGGAAGGACCGACGATGACGCCAATATTCCAATCGAAGGTATCGATAGGGATGTTGACATCCCATTGGAGGGTAGTTGTGGGGCTGGGAGGAAGTTCAAAAAGCCCTTCGAGCTGAATAACCCGTGGGGAACGTTCGATGGATGATTCCCTTAGGAATTTAAGGCGCGGCATGAGAATCCTTGTTTAATGAGAGTTTCTAGCGCAGCGGACTGCTCTAATTCTGAATCAAATGATATTAGGATTTGGAAATTATCCTCTAACTGATCAGACTGATCATCTGCTAGATCGTCTGAGTCTGGTGTTTCTCCGAGGAGTTCGAGGATGTCATCTTCTGAAAACCAAGGGTTTATGTCATGATCTGCGGCGAGGTCATTTAGCATTTCCGCATCCCATTCAGATAAGTCTGAGGAGCGGTTATCGGCTAGGTTGGCACCTACCTTTTCGGAATCGGTCCAGCCGGAGCGACGAACAGCGATGAGTTCATCGCCCTTGGCATCGATCACTTTTACCTTGTCAATGCCCAGGGCCTTGGCAGCTTCAACGGTGCCGTGACCAGCTATTAACATGTTGTTCTCGTCGATGACGACAGAACGAGCGGTGCCGTAACGTTTGAGAGATTCCTTGATTAGGTGTGAGGATTGTGCGGTACGTTTACGAGCATTTCTCTTATCGGGTATTAGATCGGTAGTTTTTAGGCTGGAGTTGGGCATACAAGGTTAGCTGTATTGAACAATATTATAACAGTTTAAACGATATATCAATAATATCAATGGACTGATGTCCGGGGTGGACGTATGCAATCGATGGTTTCGTCTTATAAGTAATTTGTCGCTAAAACGACGTTCAATCGCATTTATCAGACTTATGGGCAAACGAATTTTAAAGATCGGGGATCGCGTCCGATACACAAGAAATTTCCTTCAATGCATCGGAGCTTATACAGGATGGTATCCACAGGCGCGTGGAGTTATCGTTCGATTCGTAGGCAAGGATCCATCAAACCGTTTAGCGGTATTGGATTGGGACGTGGTTACAGGCGTCAACGATCCAAAGATGGTCAACGTATTTAATTTAGAGGTAACACGATGAGTTTAGGACTTAAAGAGTACAAGGTTCATTACTTCGATCACGTCATTAACAAAGGACGTATTCAGACGTTATTTGCGCGGGACATAGATCACGCGACAGGTATTTGGGCGAACATGAGATTAGTTTCGCAGGAAACATTCTCAATTATCGAATACAAACTTCCCGCTTGGTTGAAATGACTATTACTAAAGAAGAAATCAGCAGTTCTGCTGACACACGCTACATTTTCGACAATCGGCTCCCATCCGATTATGCACAACTTGACACGTCAGAGGATGCGTCATGGTATGGGAATTGGGCGTCAGCACAGCGTTTAACGTTCGTAAGCTATTGCGAAGGCGATTGCACCGTTACCAAATGCGAGACGGTCGAAGAGTTTAAGGAAGAGTTTAAATCGTTCCTAGATTTTTGCAATCGAATTGGGTACGAATTTCTTGGTATTGATCCGGGTTTGTTAAGCGTTAACAAGGACCAATGGCACAAGATCGGCCTTAACGAATTTCTCCATTAAACATTATCAAATGACCAAACCTAACAGCTACATTCTGTGGGAGGGGCTTAGCCCCCTCGACAATAAGCCTTTGGTTCTTATCGCGACCGGGTTTGCTACTACATCAGCAAACAATAAGACAGGAGCGATGATTCAAACGTGGATTTTACGTCAAGACGTACATCCTGTTGAGGCATTTAAAGGTTCAGAAGGTTATTCCAATTGCGGGGATTGTATTCATCGTATCGATGGAAGTTGTTACGTCAACTGGGTCACAGCCCCGACAGCGGTATGGAGAGCGTATCGGCGTGGCAGTTATGGATTAATACCGAGTTGGGATCTGTTTGCTGATCGGATGCTGCGGATTGGATCAGCAGGCGATCCAGCGATGGTTCCTAGTTACATCTGGCATGCAGCGTTAGAACACGCAGCAGGTCATACGGGATATACGCACCAATGGCGGGCAGGATTCGCGCAATGGGCGAAAGGGATATTGCAGGCGAGTTGCGATTCGTTTGCAGATTATACGGAGGCGATTGCGCATGGATGGATGCCGTATCTGGTTAAGACTAAGAACGACCCAAAGCCCAAGGGAGCGATCCATTGTCCGAGTTCGGAAGAGATGGGTCGTAAGACTGATTGCGTTACCTGTGGGTTATGCGACGGGCAATCTGCCGGTATCGTGATCAATGGGCATGGATCGACAGCAGGTCGAATTAAGCCGTTAGCAGAGGTTGCGTAATGGCGGAGGAGGAATCAAGGATGCACTGTATGTCCATCCATACGTGCTACGTGGATGAGATGCGTAGTGGAGTTAAACAGATTGAATTGAGGAAATATGACCCTGGAATAGAACCAGGGGAATGGGTAGCGATCTACGAAACGTTACCGACTGGTTCCATCAGGGCAGCATTTGAGGCAGGAGATACGCTGGTTAGCGATCCAGATCGGTTTTGGTTCGATTATGAGAAGGTATTAGGAATTGAGAAGGAACCTTATTTTGAGTATTTTAGAGGGCGGCCATTGACGTATGGGATTTTAATCAGGGAGTTTGTGGAGTTTGAACCACTAACGTTAGGAGAGTTACGTGAGGGTTATAGCTTTACAGCGCCGCAGGGGATTGTAAGAGTTAAACCGAAGTTAAGGGAGATTTTAGAGGGCGAGATATTTATCTAATTGGAGGGGTTATTTACCCCTCTTTTTTTTCCGCCATGATTTCTTAAGTTCGGTGAATTGTATGGCTTCATTTATGGCCTGTGTACGTCCAGGGGAATCGGGGATGTTGGCATCGGCAAGGATTTGTGTCCATGGCTTGGATCTCGTCCATGGTGGACGTTGGGGGTTCGGATGGGGTTGTGAACCCTGGGCGCGGGCAGGCATCGATTTAATGATATTATATATATGTCGGAAGAAACCGACGTACTACGAGTTTACCCCAAATGTTTCAATCTTCAGCCGCCGCCGTTTATTACAACCAGCAACAGATTAACCGTTGGATGAACGAACTAGCCGATCACGGCGATTCATTCGACGAGCGTGGACGTTACATCGTTAGCAAAATCAAGTTTCACGTCGCATCAAAAAAGGCACATCTCGCCGCCTGATTCATCCAAACGTATTAATCCAAAGGTATTAACCAAATGACCCACACAACAAAGTTAACCTTCGATCGCGAAGATCTGCTACAACTGATCGATTCATTGGAGGGTACAGAATTACATCCTGCTAATGACGTGGATAACGATCGTATTGATTCACTCCTTACCGATCTTTATACACACCTAGGAAAACTAGAGAATTTAATTTCCTAGTTTTTCTACTTTTTTCTAAATTATCAATTCTTACAAATGAAATTCACAAAACAGATCGTCGCAATCGCAGCAATCACAGTTTGTTGCATAGGTAATGAGTTTCCGGCGCAGGCGAAACAGCTAATTAGCGATCGCCGGGTTGGGGAAGTATTGGGAGAGGTTCAATGCGGTACGCGGGACATCCATAACGCGATGCGTTATCTGAACGCGATGCAAGTCCCGACTTATAAGCTAACGAACCATAACGAATCAATAGCAATGGGCTATCGGGCGAAAGCCCGCTGGTGCTGATTTCGTTAACAACTACACGTTCTAATTGTTTTATTAACCATGCAAGATTCAATCATTTTTTGTACAACAGATGATCCGTATCCAAGATTGCCGTTGGCGATTCAGCCAAAACCAACCCAATGGTGGCTCAGTTGCGTTGACGCGACAGGAGAGATGATATGGCAACAACAGGCTCTTAACGAGGATGAACTGGTTGAACTGATCAACGATGCGGTAAGCAACGGATTAAAGGTCGAAGTTGAATCCTGCTAATTCTACGAACCCACCTACCACGCGCCAGCAACCGCTAGGCGCGTTTCATTTGCGCACGTAGTTCACGTTACGCGAACGATCCAACAACGGTAGGCAACGTCCTCGAACGGTTAGCGACCGTTCCAATCAACCGAACAAACCTATTACAAGGAACAATGGCATCATTTTCAATCGACGAATCAGCCATAAGGCTGGCCGATGAGATCACGCTTGGTGACTTATTGCGGATTACAGATCAAGAGCAAAACAGGAAAGGGATTGTCCGAATCATTTCCTATTCAAAAGGCCATTTAAGTAAAAAAATTGGCAAGACGGATGAGGATCGAAATTTGCTATTGGATCTTATCGAATTAATGAATTCGATCGGGGAGGAGAAGTTTGACGAAGCATTTTCTAAGGAACGAGCCCGGCAGCAAAGGAGGGACCAGGGCGCAACGTTGCCAGTTGTGAGGGATCTACGTCGCGTTGATGTATCAGCCCGTAAGGCAAGGAGGGGATCATGAGCGGACAGGTGGATGGAAGGATTACTGTTGAACGTTGGACAGAGATCCAAACGAACGCAAAGGAAGCAGCAAGGGCTGCGATCAAGACAGGAATTACCGAAGGGTTAACGCCATTAGGTAGAGGATATTACCAAAAATATATTCAAGAAATGCACGATAACGTTAGGGTAATCAATCCAAAATGAACTGCTTTATAATCCTATTACCAAAACAAAAATGGAATGGGAACGCGGAAGAAAGGCGACAACAGTTTGAGGAAGGACACGGTTCGCCAGGTCTGCCTAACGGTTGTACAGGCACGGATGTTGGAGGAGGTCGCCCAGAAGCACTACGAAGGGCAGGTCAGTCGAGCCATTTTGGATTTGATCGACGAACCATTGTCAGAGGTATGGGCCGAATTGGACGCGAAGGACACGAACGTTCTTTTTCAATCCAAAGGCTGACAAGGCCGCGAGGCTTAGGCTGATGGACCCACGCATCGATAAGGAGGAACGGGCCTACCTGTTGCTCCAATGGGCTTCTTTGGCACCGCTAGCACCTTTTGACGAGGAGTTAGCAGAGTCAGGGTTTTACACCGCTGTACAAAAGCAGAGGAGTGATCAGGCCCTGGATGAATGGGACAAAAAAAATGCCCCTGATCGTTCCAAGCGACCAGGAGGCATTGCTTCAAATCAACCACGATCTACACCGCAATTCTACACAAATGAAACCATACGATCAAACAGAAGAACTGAACAGGATCAGGGAAGAGGTAAACAAGGAGTTCCAACCGCCGATGGATGCGGCGATCAAGGAACTAAAGGAGTTCGCCCGCTGGTTAGTAAAGAACTTCCCGGAGGACGAGTGGGACGTAAGGATGCGCGCCGCAGCCGCAAATTTACACCTCGAATTCCAAGTCAAACAACCAGATATAACCACCTACCTGAATGAAGCACAGGTCGAAAACAACAGGCCCGAAAAGGATTCTCAGGTGGTCAAAGCAGGACAACCTGTCCTAACGCCTCCAACTGTTTCTGTTTTGCCTGGTTACGTCAATAAAGGTCGTCTGCATTTGATGAACGCAGAACAAGGGATCGGTAAATCGACGTTTTGTTTGGGTCTGTTTAGGGCGTTGCTCTCTGAGCAACAAACAGGACAATTCCTGGACTTAGATGTACTTACATCTAAGAACTGGCAGCTTTATTTGATTGGACCTGATATGTCCCGCGACGCGTGGCAAGAGCCACTCCTGAATTATGGCTTAGGAACCGTCATTTGGGAAGGACCGGAAGGGACAAAATGGGAACCAATCCCCGAGGTCGTTCTCTACCCGCAGGAAACCGGCGCATCCTTAAG